>JAABUS010000762.1_pt1 | contig 78209 bp, 8 predicted proteins | sample 5560161 | NCBI WGS metagenome assembly JAABUS01 (sample SAMN10711885, study PRJNA513376) | rock metagenome | isolation source: Antarctica rocks | place: Antarctica: Victoria Land, Trio Nunatak nord | collected 2016-01-04
CCCCTTTAGGTTAAGAGGAGGTTATATTATTAAATAAAATTCTAAATATAAACGTAAAGAGTATATCTAGTTATATATCTAAATATTTAATATAACTAGTTTATAAAGCTTCTAGTCGTAATTATATTAATCTTTATACTAACCTCATTCGATTTATATTATATATCTTTATTTTTTATATTTCCTTTAACTCCTTTTATACTTCGAAGTTTTACTCGTTTTTTTATAACCCTTTAAAGATTTTAAGATAAGACTAGGTTCCTTATATAATTTTAATAAAAAAAAATTATTTTTTTATTTATTCTTTAACTCTTTAAACTTATTAATTACCTCCGGCTTAAAGAATAATCTTATATTCGATTTCTTCCTCTTTATTAAATAACTAGACGTAGAGTTTTAAATAAAATATATATATTTTGAATTACTCCTATTTATTCGGTACCCGGAAACTTTAGTTTTTAAATTATTTTCCCGAGCCTTTTTATTATTAATACGGTTTTTACGCGTATTTATATTATTTTATAAACTCTTATTTAAGGGCTAGATTCTTTAACTTTTCTTTAATTATAAATTAAATTAATAATTAAGACTAGAGGTTCTCTACTTTCTTTATTCTTATTATTAAATCTTAAGATAGTAGTTTCGTCTATAAGATTATTATACCCGCCTTCGTCTTCGTTATTTATAAAATTATTATTACTCTTTATCGTAGCCTCGTCCCGCTTTTATACCTTTATTTCGTACTCTTTAAAAGTTATTATTTCTTTATAATCTAAATCCTATTAAGATACTACTACTTCGTTTTCTTTAAATTAAAAGCGATTAAAGATTATAAGAATTAAGAATATTTTAAGACTATAAGATTTTTAAGCTACGTATAATTAAATAATAATATTAAATACTCGCTCGTATTTAACGCCTGTATAAGGTACGATTAAGATATTACGGGCCGTATAAAAGAGATAATTAAATACTAACGAGAGGTCCTTTTATTTATTAAATATAAATTTACCGTCGTCGTTATTTAATGTTATATATAATTAATAAATATATTTATCGATATAAAGATTAATATAAATAAAAGATTTACTCGTTTCCCGGTATTTTTAAAATTCTTTACTCCGATTTTTCGGGTTCGATAACGCCTTATTTTTACTCTTAATTAAATATTTAAAACTATCTACCTTAACGTCTTTTTTAATATAGATTTTCTTTTATTAAATAACCTACGGGCGTTAATCGAATTACTCTTTAAGTTATTCTTAATAAAAATCCTCTTATTTTTACCTAGTCTCTTTATTTTATCCTTAGTCTTTAAATATAATCGTCTTTCAAATTAATTTTAAAAAAACTATTATACCGTATAACCCGCCTAAGGTTAACTAGATTTAAGAATAATACTAGTTAAATTTATCCTGCGCCTTTTTTAGACTCTTTAATATAAACCTCTTTTAAGGCGTAATCTCCTTTATAAACTTTTTTTATTTACTTTTAAAATAATTAAATAACGCGTTATAAACCGAAAAAGTTATATAAATAATCGGCGTACATAATATATTTATCGTTTATATATATTAATAGAACGGTTTATAAAGTTCGATAAAGTATTATATTTAAATTTATTTATCCTCGTCTAACTATAGTTATTCCGTTTATTTATAAAAAAATTCCTTTAATATCGGCCTTAGCTTTAGGGCGCGGATTAATATATAATAAATTAAATCCTATCTAGTCGCTATATCCTAGAAGAGCTTTAGTATCGTAAATTTATTTCGATATTTCTTATCGTATATTCTTTATATTTAATTCGGCCCGGTTAATTAATATTTTTTATTATTTAACCGTTTTTAGATATCTTAAAAGCGTTTACGCCGTTAACCGTTTTTATTAAAATAGGTAGAGGTTTTACGAATTTATATCCCCTAATATTATTAAAGAAATAGATATCGGTATAATAATTAATATATTATTTAAAATACGGAAGTATCTTTATTAAAGTAAATAGGATTCTAGGTTCTTTCCCTATTTTAGAAAGTTTTTATTTATTTATTTTATCGTCTTAATCCTTCTAAAAGTCTTTATTTATTAATAAAAGTTTAATTATTTTAAGAAATTCCTTTAAGCCTAGTTAAATAATATATAAAAGGTATAAAATATAATAAATTCCGGTATTTGTAAAAATATCTTAATTATTATAAAAATCGCGGATTTTATTTTCTAGTTTCTTCCTTATAGTTAAAAACTAGGTCTTTTCCTCTAGTAATATAGTTTCGAGGGCTTAATATATACTATTATTATTAAAGACGTTATCCGTAATAATTAATATTATCCGATCCCTTAATTTATAACGATAAATAATAATATTTAAATACGAGGCTAGGTTAATATTATTATACTTTCTCTTTATATATTTAAAAACTAGGAGTACCTTATAGTATTATTATCGCTAGTCGATAAAGTATATATTTATAATTATATAACTTTATCGGTTTTTAGAAGATTATAAATCTAGCGTTATAATAACTTTCGTACTATTATTAGGTAAATTCCGAAGGAGTTAATCTTAAATATCGTTATACTTTTTTATAATATAATTTTTAATTATAAATATAAAAGGGAGAGTAATTAACGAATTCGTATATTTAAACGCTCGTTATATATCGATATTATTAATAAATCGTAAAGAGAGCCTAAGCCCGATAATTATTCGTATAAATAATTTAGAGAAATCTTTAAATATTATTTCTCGGCCGTTAAATCGTAGTATATTAACCTTTCTTTTACTTCTCTATAGTTAGGATTATAAGTATTTATATTAATCTTTATATTTATATACTAAACGGATTAGAATATACCTAGTCTCTAAAGAATAGTATAGTCTAGATTGGTTCTATACCTAAATATAAAACTTTCCTCTTATATTAATTTAATATAAGATATATTTTTATACTATTCTAGGCGTTGATCCTCGTAATTATTCGGTTATATTTTTTATAAATATTTCTCGGCTCCTTTATACTTATTATAATATTATTGTAAAAGAACTCTTATTCCGGAGCCGGTTTAGGCGACGTTTAAAAGAAATTAAGTATATAATCTTTATATTTTTAATTCTTTTATTTAATTTTTTAGGTACGATACTACTCTTATTTATAAAATTATTCGAGAAAGATAATAATTATTTCTACTATATATATATAATAGTATTTATCGGAATCTTTAATCGTTAAGCTCTTTATAAAAGAAGTATTTTAAATAACTAAATTAAAAGTAGAAGAATATTAATTATTAGATTCAGAATTATTAATAGCGAAGCTACTACTTTAAAATATTCTGAATATATATTTTAGAAACTAGTAAAGAAGGTAGGAAAATAAAAGGAATTATTAACTCTTTTACGATTATATAATCTATAAAGATACGTTATATATAGTAATTATAATTTAATTATATTAATACCGGATAAAAAGATTATAGAGATAAATCTATATTTATTTTATATATTTTAGGTTAATATCCCGCTAAAAAGTAATTTTAAATATATAGTAAATTAATATTCTAACCCTCCTTTAGAAATTCCTTTTAAAATTTAACTAAATCTTTATTAATTTAGGTTAATAGTTATACCTCTAGTCGTTAATAAAAGCGTAACCGATATTAACTTTAAGTTACTCGATAACTTTAATAATAACGCGAGAATAAATTAAAGCCCTCGATTATTAAGAACGCGATAGAATCTAAAGGTAACGAGGAAAGTATTTAATATATAAAAAATATATATAAGGAAACCCCGGGTAAAGAAAGTCGCGGTATAAAATAAAAAACTAAAAAGCGGTAATTAATAGAATATTTATAATTAAAATACTATTTAATTTAACTCTTTAGTTATTACTCTATAAGAAATTAGGTTTCTTTAAAAAACTATCGATCTTTTAATCCCGAAGCTACTCTTTACGCGTCTTATATACGAAATTATATATACCTCTTATAAATATTATTTTCGTATATAATTTATAGGTTTAAACGCGTTATAGGAGGCCTCGGAGGCGATATTAATTAAGGAATTTATAAATAAATAACCTAATATTATCTTTATAAATATATAATATTAATCTTAATCGTAGTAATTAATTTTTACGCGATTTATAATAAACGGATTATTATAGCCCCGAAGGATATATAATTTATACGGCGATTAAAGGCTATATATACTAGGTAAGAATATATTATAATTAATATCCGAAGGTCGACGCTTTATTATATTTATCTTAATCTTTATACCGATTAAACTAGTATCGTTACTTTTACTACGAAATTTAGACTTAATTATAAACTTTTAGACTTTCGATTCTATTTTAAAATAATTTATTAATCGTTTATAACTACTACGATTAATATTATAGTTTATTAATACGAGATAGGATAAGAGATTATCTTAATATAAAAGTCGTTACCGAAGGAGTATAATTTTTTATTATAAGACTAAAGTAAATAATAACTAGAGATCTCGCTTTTAGCGCTATAAATCCGATTATTTTATTTATTTATAACCTCGCTTTCCCTTATACCGAAACTATATTAATTATATTATTAGAAAAATTTTTATCTTGATTTAAAATACCGTATAATATATTTATATATATAAGGCCGGTATATTTAGCTATTAATAAACTAATTAGTCGTAATCTTCTTTACGTTTATTTATACTTTAGTCTTTATAAATAAAGTAAAATTAAATAAAAATAAGTTATAAACTAATAAGATATTAAACTATTATAATTATATAATCGTTAGCGTTTAAAATACTAAATAAATATATTAGGATAAAGATTAGGATAATTAATATTAATTTAATTTATAGAAAATAGCTCCTTAGCCTCTAAATTATAAAATAATTAATCTATTATATAAAGAGGTAAAATTACTAGGATATAAATTAAGATAAATAATATTAATAAAATTTATAATAGTCGCCTAAATATTAGGGCTTTAGAATAAAAAATATATAAAATAACCTTAGCCTTCCGGTAAATCTTACGGTATAAATATTAAGATAAATAATTCTAATAAAATATATAAACCGTAGTTATTCGGTTCTATATAAAAATAAATCGACTTCGACGATATTATTAATACGAATTAATTAAATATATTAAATTAATTCTTTTAGCCTATCTACCTTAAATTAAAGAATATAATTTAACCGATATTTATTTAATTATATAAACTACCTATACCTAGGAATAAAATAAAAGATAATAAATATAACTCGAGTAAAGACGTTAAGATTAAAGATAACGATAATATTAATAACGATAACGAGGCGACCGTCGATAGTAATAATAACGTAATAAGGTTAGAAGGCTGTATAAATTATATAAATAATAATAATATATACGAATAGGCTAAGGATAATTCTAAGTATTAACGACTATACTAAAAATATTAATATAATAATTACGAATATATTATTAAAAAGTAGGATTATAAAATAGAGGATATATATCTTTATTATCCTTATCCGGTTAATTCCTCGAATAATACCTAGATTTAACTAGTAATACCCGAAGACTATTAAGAGAATAACGATTAGGATAAAGATTAAGACGATTCGGCCCTAAATAATTAAGATAAACCTAAATTCGATAGTATTAAATCTTATATAAATTATATAGAAGAGTATATCTTATATTTCTATTTAAAAAAAGTTAATCCTATTTTCCGAGGGTATAAAAATTATCGGTAGAATAATTTAAATTACCTTATACTCGATTACTCTTATAATAATTAAAATATAAAAGATATAATAATAGAGGAGGATATTTAAGACCCTTTTAATTAAGATAAAGATCGGGATAAAACCCGTAATAATAAATAACTAAAGTAGATCTCTTATATTAATAAGAATAATCTACCGAGATTTAATACGGGCGAAATACCTCTCGATTATTTAAAGAGTATTATTAAAGAAATATATATTACTCGCTAAATAATCTTTAGGAATTTAAAGATAAATTAAAAAATAATAAAAAAAAAAGAGAAGGCGAGTAAGGTATAAAAGATTAAAGTTATTACTAAAAATAAAAATTCGCTATCTTACTATATATCTTAATTTTATCGTAATTTTTATATTAATCCGTTATTATAAAGGCTCCTTCGAGATATGGATATTCTTTAGGAAAAACTAAAGTAAAATAAAATAATAAATAATTTACCTTAATTTTAACTTTATCGTAATAATTATATTAATATTATATAATTTATTAAGGTTTTAAAGTATAGAACCTTATATATAAAAGCGCTAGGAATATCTAAACTTATAAGTTTTTTCTTTATATTAAATATACTATAACTTTTATATTAATTTCTAGATATTAATACTAGTTACGCCTTTATCTTAAGGCTCTTTATTTATTAATTAAATTTTTATAGGAATACGGGCGGTTAAAACTTTATTTAAATCTTTATTTAAAGGCCGCGTTTAAGCCTTAAAAAGGAGGAGAGGAAGAATAAATTAAATTTTTAGATTTACCCGACGACGTATAAAGCCTAGTAGTAAATTTTATATTATCTTTAACTATCTTTATCCTAATTAAAATATTAATCCTTATTAACGAAAATACTCCGGGAAATTAAAAGATATTAGAAGACTTTTGATTTATTAATTCTAAAAGTACCCTTTTTATATCTAGTCCGCGAAATCTATTACTAAGACCTTCTTAAAGATATACGATTTTAAAATAATATATTTAACGCTTTATAAAAGGTTATAAAAGGTTATTTAATATATATATTCTTTAATAAATTTATTTCTTATATTATCCCTAGATAAGTTAAGATCTAATTTATTTAATAATTAATTTATATATTATATACGATAAACGTATTACTCTTTAGCCGAAGAATATTAAATTATTAAAGACTTTAACGAAAATATTAGGCGGGTAAATAAATATTAATAATTAAAGCGAGAAGGGGTTTCGTTAGGAGATAAAATCTTTATTAAGAATTAATATAAAGATTATTATAAAATATTAAGGTAGTAGATTCCGATAGGGATTAATTAATAAATAAATATTTACGATTTTATCGTGAAATAATCTAATTAATCGTTTAATAATAATACGAATAATTAATTTATATATTAATATATTACGATATAAAAGCTCGTAGAAAGATAAAGGTCTTTAACGAAAGTATATAACTTCGAAGAATAAACTAAAGTAAATAATAATTAAGAATCCCGTTTTTAACACTATAAATCCGATTATTTTTATTATCTTTTACTTTACTTTTACTTATACCTAAATTATATTAACTACGGTATTAGAAAAGTATTAATCTTAATTCGAAATTACGTTTAATATATTATATATATAAAGATCGGTATAATTAGTTATTAATAACCTAGTTAGTTATTATTATTTTTATATTTATCTCTATATTTATCTCTCTAGGTAAATTCGATCTAAACTAAATTTTATTATTATTTAATAACGTATCTAATTATCGGAGTTATAATATTATAAACTTAATTATTATTTAATATAACTATTAGGATAAAGATTAGGATAAATAATATTAATTCGATCGATAAAAAATACCTCCTATACTTCCTCTCGAAGTTAAATAAATAAAGTTATTACTCTTAATACTATTACTAATAATATTAATTATATATATTTAATATAGTAAATACCTCCTCTTTAAGGCGATGGATTTATAGTATCGGATATATTTAAAGTAAACGTAGAATCACCGGGATAAAGATTAAGATAAATTATATTAATTTAATTTATTAAATATAGTCGCCTATATTATAAGTCTTTTATTCGGGACTAAGCCTTATAATAAATCTTTAATTATAAATAAAATTATTAATATAAATCTTAGGGTAAACTATATTTACGAAATATATAAAATATAATAAACCATACTTTAATTACTAGGAGTCGGAGGGATAAAATATAATATCTTTAATTTCGTTTATAAAAATCGCCTTTAAATACTTTTTAAAAATTAATAAAATCGAGAACCCCTTAATTCGTTATTTATACTATATACTTTATTAATATCCTACGAAATAACGTAAAATAATAATCGGTATAATCGTAAAAACTAGCCTAATAATAATAGCGGTTTAGAATTAAATTAGTTTTATATAGAATATAAGCGTCGGGTTATTTACTATTTATATTTATATAATAACTTTAATCTAATTAATACGTATTAATACTATAAATAGAATAAGCTTTTTTATATTCTCGAAGATAAGAATAAAAAGGAGGGTCGTATAAAGAGTAAAGAAATATTAATACTACTAAGGAATCTAAATAAGAAAGGAAAATCGGTACTATAAAAAAACTAGACGAATCGAATTAAACTAGTCTTATAATACTAGAAGTAGATTAAGATAAAGATAAGGATAATTTTAATAATTAAACTAATTTAGGTTTAAGATCGTATATATTATACTTAAACCGGAATTTAATATATAATTATAAATATTCTAATATAATATACAGAAATTATATAAATTAAGGATTCGAATATCTTTTCTAGGACTCGGAAATCGACTCGGATATAAACGAGGATCCGTTACCGCCGAATATAATATTAAATATTAATATAATACTTTTTAATACTCGTTAATAATTTAGGAGTAATATTAAACTAGAATTTAATACCCCGATTACTCGTTAGGTAGAAGGTTAATAAATAGTAAAAAATAAAGAGTTTATAAAGGAAAAGAACGCTAAGAATATAACTAAAAATAAATATTTACTATTTTATTATATATCCTAGCTTTATTCTAATCTTTATATTAATTTATAAATCTAGATATAATTACTAATAGACGTAACCGGCCTTAAAGGAATCTAAAGACTTTATAAAATAATAAATATATTACCTCCCTTCCGGCCTTATTATAATCTTTATATTAATCTTTAATTATTTATAAAAATTTTAAAGTATAGAAATTTAAATTTAAAGGTAAATTTAAAAATAAACCTAAAAATAAACCTAAAGGTAAATCTAAATATATAAATACGATTAAAAATAATACGTATTTTCCCCTCTATAATTCTATATAAGTAATATATTAATATGTATAAATAGGGAAAGAAAAAGGCCTTTAATTAATTTAAATAGTATTATAAAATAACGGGGAGGGTTTAAATATTAATTCTTTATTAATTTAACCTTTACCTAATAATAAGATTATTATAAAATTAATACTTAGTAAATTTTTATATAAAGCCGTTTCTCGTATCTTTAAGGCTAAGCGGAATAAAAGGGGAAGGATAAATCAAATTCTTATATTTATCTAATAACGTATAAAGCCGGGTAATAAATTTTATATTATTATTAACTACCTTTATCTTAATTAAAATATTAATCCTTATTAACGAAAGTACTCTAAGAAATTAAAAGATATTAGAAAACTTTCGATTTATTAATTCTAAAAGTACCCTTTTCGTGTCTAGTCCGCGGAATCTATTATTAAAATCTTTTTAAGAATATACGATTTTAGAGTAATATAATTAACGCTTTATAAAAGATTATCTAATATATATATTCTCTAATAAGTTTATTTCCTATATTATCCCTTAATAGACTATAATTTAAATTATTTAATAGTTAATTTATATATTATATACGGTAAACGTATTACTTTATAAGCGAAGGATATTAAACTTTTAAAAACTTTAACGGAAATATTAGGTGGGTAAATAAATATTAATAATTAAAACGAGAATAAAATTCGTTAGAAGATAAAATCTAAAGGAGGGCTTAATATAAAGATTAATATAATTTTATATATAGAGGATATTTATTAGAAATTAATATATAGATAACTACGATTCGTCGTTCTAGGATACTATAATATATATTAATTATTTAGATCGAGGGTAGTATAGTAATTAATCTATTTAATCGCGTTATTAAATCTTAATATATCTTATTTATATTATTATTACTATAATAACCCTAAAGATACGCGTAGATATAGTTTATTAATAAGAATAATAATTAGTATAATTAATAATACGTTATTAGCGACCCTAAAGATATTAATTATTTATATTAATTATTATCCTAATTAATAAAGTATATATACGCGTATATATAAATTATATAAGGCTAGCCTTATTAAGAAGGGAGGAAGAGAATAATAAAGAATCCCTTCCCTTCCTTAAATTAGGGAAGGGAATTTCCTTAGGTTTATCCCTTCCCTTCCCTACCCCTTCCTTTAAGGAAGGGAAGGGAAGGGAAGATAATCCCTACCCTATTCTACAGCGTATATATACGTATATATAAGCTATATAAAAGTAGTAATAAGATATATATACGCGTATATATAACTATATATAAGAGTATATATAGGCTATATAAGAGTAGTAATAAAGTATATATAAGTGTATATATAAGCTATATAAGAGTAGTATTAAGGTATATATAAATATATATAAAAGTAGTAATAGGGTATATATACGCGTATATATAAACTATATATAGGGGTAGTAATAGGGTATATATACGCGTATATACGGCTATATATAGGGTAGCCCTATAGGGAGAGTAGAGAGGAAGAGAATAATAAGGAATCCCTTCCCTTCCCTATTCTATAACGTATTAATATCAACGATTATTTAAATATTAATAAATATAATATCCTCTATCTTTTACTATATAAAGATTAATAACCTTTTAAATATAATATCGTTATAACGATTTAAAATACTTTAGATATATATTTCTCTACTTCCTCCGCGGCTCTCTCCCGTAGTAAAGTTTTACGGTTATAAATTAAACGTAAAAAAAGGAACTTATCTTAAAGAAGAAGAGAAAGATCGATATAAAAAATATATACGAGGGTCTCCCTCGGTAATTTATAATTTATTTCGACTATATTCGTTCCCTTAACTTTAATAAGAAACCGAAATATTCCTATTTATATAAAATTTTCTATAATCTCTTCGTACGCGAGGGCTTCGATTATAATTATATATATAATTATATAATCCTCGAGTATCTAATAGTAATATAACGAAGGAAGAAATTATAAAACGAGAATATATTACCGGAGGGAGGTTTATAAAGGAGCTTTTCGGGGGTAATAAAATAATTAAGTTTTATAATTATATAAAAATAATACGCGACCTCGCTTAATACCTATATACGAGTTAATTTAAAGATAATTAAGAAAATATTATATATTATAAATAGACGGACTTAATTTATATTATAGTTAAAGTTATTAATTTAAATCTTAATAATAAAATACCTAGTTATATAACGATAGTTTTTTATATTATATATAAAAAACTATTATTACGTATAATAAGGGGTTAAATAGGAGTAATAAAACTCTTTCTCCGCCTTAATATATAGTTACTTTAAAAGAGGATATAAATAAGAAGAATTACTAATTAACGATATAAAAGCCGATAAGATTATAGTATTATTTAGTAATAAATATTATTAATTTATTTAAAACTATTTATAGTATTTATTTAAAATTAATTAATATAAATATAAACTAGTAAATTAACTTGGATAAAACTACTATATTTTAATCTTTTAAAACTACTATCTTTTTTTCTTAAATAAAAGGCTCTTAATAATTAGTTACTAAATTTAATATATAAACTATATTATTAAGATAATTTATACTCGGAGAGAATTAAGAAGAGAAGTAGTAGTATTAATTTATTAAAAAATTACGACTTATTATTAAAAGCTCTATAGGTAGCGTTATATAGAGATCGTAATTAATTAATATAAATACTACTCGCCGAGGGAGCCGACGTTAATATTTAAAATAGAAATCGTAATAATATATTATATACAATATTATATAGAGGCCATGACTAGGTAGTATAGTTACGGAGACTAGAGTAACGTACTATAAATAACTATCTCTAGACTAATAATATTTTATAACTAGTATTTTTAGATAACTTTTATTCGTAGATACTCCTCGTCTAAAGATATTAGTTTTAAGATATTATCTATCTAGAAACGGTCGTATCAAAAAGTAGTACTATAAAAGTTAGTATTATAAAAGATAGTATTATAAATACTAGTCCTTAAGGCTCTAATTTATATTCTCGGTATAGTTCTAGTTTATATCCTAGCTAAAACGAGTCTAGTATTAAATTTAGAATTTATATTCTAGAAGCTTCTAAACCTCTATATATTTTATATAAATACTATTTAGAAATAAGCCGCGCGCTTCAAGAGTTATATATAACCTACGTTATATCTTTAACGTTTTATAGTATTGACTTTTATAATATTATTTTCCCCGGTACTATCTTTCACGTTTTAACTTTCGCTACACTTTTATAGAGTTATCTCTACTAGTATTTACATTCTTCTTTTACTATTTATATACTAGAAGTTTTATATAATTAACGGTTATAATAAGAGCTTTATTTTTAGGGTTTAATAAATATTTACTTCCGTCTTTTCTATCTTTTTATTTCTACTTTTACTATTCCTTCCCTATTTAATTATAATATAAATATATTAAAGTATTATAGGAGCTTTAATATATTATTAAATATAACTAGTTAATTAAAAAAGATTCTTAACGACTAGTTTACTTCGAGGATACTTTTATTAAAAAAGTAAATATTAATATTATTATCTCAATTTCCTTAACGTCGTTACTTGTATTTACGCTACGGAATAGGGAAGAGAATTAGTCTTTTTTACTCTATTCCCTTCCCTTCTTTAGGGAAGAGATTTTTTTATATATTAATATTTATCCTAATTTTTTGAATTCTCTTCCTCGATTTTCGAAAAAGTTAAAATTCCCTTCCTTATTCCGCAGCGTACTTGTACTATTAAATATATACGATATAATATTAAATCCCTTAATATTTATTTACTTTCCGAAGTTTTAACTAAATTAAATCTTTTATTCGAAGAGTCCTTTATTATTAAATTATACGGAACTTTACGACTAGTATAATCAAAGTCTTTAAATAATAGATTAATAAATAACGGGTATAAGGTTTCTTAACAACTCGAATTAATTTAAAAATCGATATATCGGGTTTATATTTACGATTTCCGGTATTATAGGAGGCTACTAGTCGTGATCGGTCGATCGATAAATATAGTACTTTCTATTCCTACGGATAATTAATAATTTACGTAATATAATCGCGTTAATTAATTCGTTTTTTTTATTAAATTCGGTTTTCTTCTAGTAAATTATTAAGTTTTTATTTTTACTACGTAAAATATTTTCTATTTTTCTTATTAATTCGACGATACTTTCTTTATTAGAGAACGGGTAAGAAGAGATTCGGAGACAAATATTAATATATTTCTAAACTTCCTACCCTATCTTTAAATCTCTTTTATTTTATTTTCCTCGCTCTTCGATATTTTATTTTTAGAGCGGCCTTTTAGTTTTAATTTTAGAAGAATTTCTTTCTCCCTAACTTTCTTCTTTCCCCCCGGCTCTAATAACGGCTATAATATATATTAAAAATAATCCGTACTATTAATAGTAGTATATACCCAAAATAATATATACCCAAAATAATCTATACTACGAGGCGTAGTTTATATTATAAATTATAATATATATTAAAAGTAGTTTTTATTACGAGTTATAGTTTATACTAAAAGTTATTTATATTATTAATAATATTTACTAGAAGTCTTGATAGTTAATTAAAATAGCGCCGATTTATTAGTTATCTAAAAGATCCTACGTAACCGGAGGAAAACCCTATATCGGTAAAGCGGGAGACTACTTAAATAGAAAAGTATAACGGATATAAAATTTATACGGAAAATACGTATTTAGTACTTCGACTCTTCTTATACGGGCTCTATATAATCGTTATTCAATAAATATTAAAAAACTAGTATATATAAGATATAGCGCTAAACTAGCGCTATATTTTATATATATAAGATTTAAGGTTTAGGCTAATACTCGTAGAGTTAGAAATTAGAATAATACCGAAAAATACGCTTTATACGTATTTAATATATAAATTTTATATTCTTTATATTTTTCGTCTATACGGTCTCCCCGCTTTATCGATACTATTCGTTATAAGATACTAGAAGTCTAGGGACAACCGTCTCTAGATATTATATATTTAGAGATACTCCTCGTCCTTAGACTCTAGTCTCAAGACATTAGATATATATATATATATACTCGTCTCATAATACTATTTATCTCGAGACTTCTATATTCGTTTATAATTTAGAATAACTCCTAGGAGATACTTTTAAATAGGAGGAATAAACCTCGATAAATAGAGATAAACTATAACTAGAAGGACTTATTTTTATTAAGGGATAAATTTATTAAATAAGGAATAAATCTTGAAAAGAGACTAGACCGTAACTAGGGGATAAATATACGAGGTAGAGGATAAACTTCGAAAAGAGACTAGATTATAACTAGGGGATAAGTCTTTATCGAGGGATAAATTTACTAAATAACAATTTAACCTTAAGATTATCTAGTTTAGTTTACGGTTAATTCGGGGTAGTATATAAAGTTATTTAAAACTTTATAGAATCTCTAATTTACGGACCTAGGTATAAAATCCTCTACGATATAAAAATCCCTCGGGGGTTTTATCCCTTAAGGATAACCTCGTGTTTATAAAACTTCTATTAATAAAGTTTAAGATAAGGCTTCAATTACTATACTCGATTATTTTAGATAAGTTCTGAAAAAGTTTCGGGCTTTAATTATCCTACTCGATTACTTTAAACAAAGTTTGAGAAAGTATAAGATTTTAGAAAGTATAGGATTTGAGAAAGTATAGAATTTGAGAAAGTATAGGATTTGAGAAAGTATGAGATTTGAGAAAGTATAGAAATTGAGAAAGTATAGGATTTCAGAAAGTATAGGATTTAAGAAAGTATGAGATTTCAAAAAGTATAGGATTTAAGAAAGTATAAGATTTTAGAAAATATAGAATTTAGAAAGTATAAGATTTGAGAAAGTAATTTACTTCGGTCTCCGGTCTTTTTAAAAGAGCTTTATTAATAATTAGACTTCGATATACTAAAATAATTCGGTAAATAGGAAGTTCTATTCTAGTCGTTCCAAAGCGAATTAAAATATCGGAGTTACTAGAATTATTGAAAAAACTTTATAGTAGTTAGCTAGGCTTTGATAAAGATTAGAATTACGAAGGAACGATATACTCCGAAAAATACAGATTTTGTCTAGAGTTCTCGTTTAGATATTTAAATTCAGAAATTTCGAATCTTGTAATCGAAGTCGCTAGAAGCTATATAGTATAATTCTATTCTATAACTATAATTTCTAGAAAAGTAGAAGAATATTAATATATTTCTAAACCTCGTATTATTTTCTCTTTAAATAAATATAACTCTTTAGTCTCTAATTTTAATTTACTAGAAAACTATTTCTAGTCCCCTTGAAACTATAGTCGGTCGATTCCAAGAATATAATTCGAGTTATTTATTAATTTTAGTCCCGAAGTCTAAATTATATATAAATAATAAAAAGGGGGTACTAAAATCAAAGGGGATATTAAAATTAAAAAAATAATTAAAAATAGAGAAATAATTAGAACTAGAGAGAGTATTAAAATTAGAAAAGTAACCGGAATTAAAGATCTTTATATTTATCTATAATATAAATTAAAGATAATTCCGTTAAATTATATAAACGATTATTAAAAGTATAAAAACTTTTATCTTCTCTCTATAATAACGACGTAATTTTATAATATATTTTATATAATAAAAGTAGAGACGTAATAGTTTATTTAAAAGAAATCGAATCTAGTAAAAAAGGCGGATTAACTGGCGCGATTATATTATATAAACCTTATATTAATTATTCGTAAAAATAGAAGATATTATATTTATCGATCGACTAATTACGAATAGTAGCCTCTTATAGTATTAGAAATCGTATATATAAATACATTAGTAAATTTTAAAAATTCCTACTAAAATCTAAATTACCGCCCGCGCGGATAGGGCTAGTAATATTCTATTAATAACTTTTATTAAAAAAAATTATTAATAGAATATTATTAATAACTCTAATTTACGGATAAAGTTATTAATATTCTATTAATAAATTTAATAAATTAGGGGTCTAGGTAGGTAATTTTTTATAAATTTAATAAATCGGGGATTTAGGTAGTATCCTATTAATAATTTTAAATTAATTTTAGTAGGATTAATAATTTTAGTAATTTATATATATCGTTAATATATTAATAATAGCTAGTCTTATTATAAAGCTGAAATAAATAAAGTTTTATAATTATCGTTATTAACGGTAACGACCCCTAGCGACGATTATTAACGCTAGCGACCTACCGGGCCCGGAATAATAAGTTTTAACGAAAGTTCTTATAGGGGCGTCACCTAGGTATATCCGGGGAGTATATATATATAAATACTATACTATTTCGTATATCATGACGGATGCCTTGGCGTATGCCTGGGCGTATACCATGATTGCGCATACCATGGGGGGCTTTCGTCTGATGTTTTAGGGGCTACTACGGGGGGCGTACATCGCATACTATTTAGGATACCTTTGCGCATACTATTCGTATACCATAGGGTATACTATGGCCCATACTATGGCGCATACCAATGCGCATGTAAATGCGTATACTATAGGGTATATAATGGGCCTATTCGTCTACTATTTAAATTATTAACAATTTATCGAGTTATTAAATCTACTGAACCTATTAATAGTAAGTATTATTTATTAATAGGACCCTGCCTAGACCCCTAATTTACTAATCCTATTAAACCTCGGGTCGGTATTTAATATAGAGTTTTAATATAAACTCGTAAACGGCTTTCTAATAAAGTTAATAGTATTTAAAATATACTAATATTCACTTTTAAGATTTACCGATGTATAATATATCGATTATAAGTTAACTCGAGTTTAGAAAGCGTTGTACCCGTTATTTATTAACTTATTATTTAAAGATTTTAATTATACCGTTCGTAAAGTTCCGTATAACTCGAAGGTAGAGAATTTATCGAATAAAAAATTTAATTCGATTAAAACTTCGGAAGATATATAAATATTAAAGAATCTAATATTATAACGTATATATTTAATAGTATAAATAATACTATATAGTAACGACGTCAAGGAAGTTAAGATAATAATATTAATATTTACTTTCTCGATAAAAATATCCCCGAAGTAAACTAGTTATTAATTTTTTTTTAACGAGTTAATTCTACTCGATAATATATTGAAGGTCCCGTAGTATCTTAATATATTTATATTATAGTAGAATAGGGGAAGAAGTAGGATAAATAGAAATAAAATAAATAAAAATAGAAAAATAAAAAAGAAGTAGATATATATTTAACCCCGGAAAAAAAACTCCTATTTTAATAATTAAGTATATAAAACTTCAAATATATAAATAGTAGAAGGATAATATTTCCGAAACTAGTATTAATAGAGACTACCCTATAAAGTATAATAAAAGACGATATAATAAATACTAACTTTAATAAAGAAAGTATTATCAATTTTCCCGCCGATTCTATTAGTACTATTTAATTTTAGGTTAGGTTATAACTAATAATACTATTACTAACGAAGAAGAAATAAAATATATTAAGAAAGTATTTACTTTTATTAATATACTATTATAATCCGCTCGCGAATAAAAGCTAGCGGGCCGATAATAAAGAGAAAAATTAGTTATAACTACTCTAAATTCTAAATAGTAGAGATTTATAAAATAAATATTCCTAGAATATAAGGGTTCGTAAAACGCCAAGGCTCTATAATTTATATTCTTAAAAATTATAGAGTATAATTATAGATCTCCGTATTTTATAGTCTATTTAATATATATCGAGTATTATATTTAGAATTCACGTTCTAGATATATTATAGAATAAAGTAGGAATTATTTTCTCTTCTCTTTCCTTCCTTAGAGGAAGGGGAAGGGAAGGGAAGAGATAAATTTAAAATTATTCCCTTTTTTAATTTAAGAAAGAGAAGAGATTCTTTATTATTTCCTTCCTCTCTTCTTAATAAGGCTAGCCTTATATAATTTATATATATACGTATATATACTTTATTAATTAGGATAATAGTTAGTAACGAGATCTAGGTATATATCCTACTAGCTACGAATCTTTAACTATTATTTATAATAGTTTAAAGAGTTAAAAATCTTATATTATAACCTATTAAACTTATCTTATAGTGGTATTTATATTTTTAACGCGACCGTAGTATTAATAAGGAGAAATTCTTTTTTCTTTTCCTCTTCCTCCTCCTCCCCCTCTCTCCCTTAATGAATTAAAGCGATAAAGAACGAACCCTTTATAATATAATTAATTAAAAAAGTAACCTTAATCGCGGCCCGATATATTAAAAAAAGGGGATTATAAAAAGAACGCGTCTATTATACCTATATATAAGAAAGAGTATAGAATAAATATATATATATAAAGCCGAAACTTTAGGCCTAAATAAAGGCTCCCGTCTAACTACCTATTAAATATTAATAATATTCGAATTATAAGGGGCTTCCTCTACCCTAAAAATTATAAAATAACTATTATATAAAGTTTTATAAAATTAAATATTTTCCTCCGCCGTTAATAAATAGGTAAAGTATAGATATATAAAACGAAATTTATATAAATAAAAGAACCTCTATTTATATTTTTAGATATTAATATTTATATAGGAGTTATAATTTTAATAGCTAGGTAATTATACTAAAATACCGGCGGGACGTAAAATCCGTTATAACGAAGAAATAACTACGTGTATATAATTAAGAATAAAGGCGAAAAAGTATAAAATAATAATAAGAAGGGATAGTAGAGCTAGTATACTAGTATAATAAAATATATAATATTTGGCTACGGTTATACCTATATATATTATAAAAACTTAGGCCCGTAATAGAGATAAATAACGAGTTTTAAAAAAACGGGTAAATATAAAGAATAAGATAATAAAATTATCTAAAATTAATATAGAATCGCTAACTTTAGGGATTTACGCGAAGAAGAAACTTAAAAGAAAAACTAGTAGTATATAAAAAGACTTATTAGTTAGTGGGCCAAAATATCTAGAACCGAGATTAAAAATAAATTAAAGTTTTTATCTTCTTAAAAAATTTCTTTAGCGGCTATTTAATAACGTTATCGAGTATTATATATATTTTATAAAACTCCCTTATAAACGAAATAGTTTAAAGTCGCTAATAATATTTTATTAATTATATTAACTATTATTCCTATTAATAAATTATATCTATATATATTTTTAAAGTTATTATAGTAACGATAATATAAATAAGAAATATTAAGATTTAATAACGCGATTAAATAAATTAACCTTTATACTACCCTCGATCTAAATAATTAATATATATTATAATATTCTAAAACGACGAATCGTAATTATTTATATATTAATCGCTAATCGGTATCCTTCGTATATAAAATTATATTAATTTTTATATTAAATCTTTATTAAAATCTTATCCCTTAATAATACCTTTTTTCGTTTTAATTATTAATATTTATTTACCCGCCTAATTCTTTCGTTAAAGTCTTTAAAAGTTTAATATCCTTCGTTTATAAAATTATACGTTTATTATATATAATATATAAATTAGTTATTAAATAATTTGAATATTAGTTTATATAAGGATAATATAAAAAATAAATTTATTAAAGAATATATATATTAGATAATCTTTTATAATCTTTTATAAAGCGTTAATTATATTACTCTAAAATTATATATCTTTAAAAAGGTTTTAATAATAGATCTCGCGGATTAAATACGAAAAAGTACTATTAGAATTAATAAGTCGAAAGTCTTTTAATATCTTTTAATTTCTTAAAGTATTTTCGTTAATAGAGATTAATATTTTAATTAAAATAAAGGTAGTTAAAGATAATATAAAATTTATTACCCGGCTTTATATATTATCGGGTAGATATAAAAATTTAATTTATTTTTCCTTTCTTCTTCCGTTTAGCCTTAAGGATATAAAAAGCGGCTTTATATAAAAATTTATTAAATATTAATCTCGTAATAATTTTATTATTAAATAAAGATTAAGTTAATAAAAAATTAATATTCGAGCCCTCCCCGTTATTTTATAAAGTTATTTAAATTAACTAGAAACCTTTTCCTTTCCTTATTTATATATATTAATATATTATTTATATAGAATTATAGAGGAAAAAATACGTATTATTTTTAATTATATTTATAAGTTTAAACTTATCTTTAGGTTTATTTTTAAATTTAATTTTTAAATTTACTTTTAGATTTACTTTTAAATTTAGATTCTTAAAATTTAAAAACTTTATAAATAATTAGAAGTTAATATAAAGATTATAATAAAGTCGGAAGAGAGGTAATATATTTATTACTTTATAAAATCTTTAGATTCCTTTAAGGCCGATCGCGTTTATTAATAATTATATTGAAATTTATAAATTAATATAAAGATGAAGATAAAGCTAGGATATATAATGAAATAATAAATATTCATTTTTAATTATATCCTTAGCGTTCTTTTCCCTTATAAGTTTTTTATTTTTTATTATTTATTAACTTTCTATTTAGCGAGTAGTCGCGGTATTAAATTTTAATTTAATATTACTCCTAAATTATCGACGAGTATTAAGAGGTATTATATTAATATTTAATATTATATTCGGCGTTAACGGATCCTCGTTTATATCCGAGTCGATTTCCGAGTTCTAGAAAAGATAATTAAATTCTTTATTTATATAATTTCTATATACTCCGTTAAATAATTTATAAACGTATATTAAATTCCGGTTTAAATATAATATATACGACCTTAAACCTAAATTATTTTAATTATTTAGATTATTTTTATCTTTATTTTAATATACTTTTAGTATTATAAAATTAGTTTAATTTAATTCGTTTAGTTCTTTTTATAATATTCATTTTCCTTTTTTATTTAAATTCTTTAATAGTATTAATACTTCTTTATTCTTCGTATACCCCTCTTCTTTATTCTTATCTTTAAGAATATAAGAAAACTTATTTTATTTATAATATTAATATACTTCAATTAGATTAAGGTTATTATATAAATATAAATAATAAATAACCCGATACTCGTATTTTATATAAAATTAATTTAATTCTAAATCGTTATTATTATTAGGCTAGTTTTTACGATTATACTAATTATTATTTTATATTATTTCGTAGGATATTAATAGAGTATATAGTATAAATAGCGAATTAAGGGGTTCTTAATTTTATTAATTTTTAAAAGATATTTAAAGACGATTTTTATAAACGAAATTAAAGATATTATATCTTATCCCTCCGACTCATAATAAGTAAGATACGGTTTATTATATTTTATATATTTCGTAAATATAGTTTATTTTAAAATTTATATCAATAATTTTATTTATAATTAAGAATTTATTATAAGAGCTAGTCTTAAATAAAAGGTTTATAGTTTAGGCGATTATATTTAATATATTTAATTAATATAATTTATTTTAAATTTTATCCTAGTAATTTTATATTTATTTTAAATATATCCGATATTATAAGGATTAATTTTTCGGATCCTGGCTTAGGCGATTTATATCTCCGAGATTACTATATTTAAAATATATAATTAATATTTATTATCCTAAAACTTATCTCGGCGATATTATTTATATATTAAATTAGTTTTAAGATTTATCGCTCTAAAGAGGAGGTATTTATTATATTAAATATATATAATTAATAGTATTAATAATAGTATTAAGAGTAACAACTTTATTTATTTAACTTTAAGAGGAAGTATAAAAAGTATTTTTTATTAATCGAATTAATATTATTTATCTTAATCTTTATCTTAATAATTATACTAAATAATAGTTAAATTTATAATATTATAATTACGATAGTTAAATACGTTATTAAATAATAATAAAATTTAATTTAAATCGAACTTATTTAAAGAAATAAACGTAAAGACAAATATTAAGATAATAATAATTAACTAGGTTATTAATAACTAATTATACCGATCTTTATATATATAATATATTAAATTTAATTTCGAATTAAGATTAACGCTTTTTTAATATTATAATTAATATAATTTAAATATAGGGTAAAGTAAAGTAAAAGATAATATAAATAATCGGATTTATAATACTAAAAGCGGGATTCTTAATTATTATTTATTTTAATTTATTTTTCGAAGTTATATATTTTCGTTAAAGACTTTTATTTTTCTATAAGTTTTAATATCATAATATATAAATATATAAATTAATTATTCGTATTATTATTAAATAATTAATGAGATTATTTTACGATAAAATCGTAAATATTTATTTATTAATTAATCTTTATCGGAATTTATACTTAAACGCTTTATATTAATCTTTATATTAATTCTTAATTAAGATTTTATCTTTTAATAAAACCCCTCCTCGCTTTAATTATTAATATTTATTTACCCGCTTAATATTTTTATTGAAGTTTCTAATAATTTAATATCCTTCGCCTAAAAAGTAATATACTTATTATATATAATATAGAAATTAGTTATTAGATAAATTAAATCCTTATTTTATTTAAAGATAATATAAGGAATAAATTTATTAAGGAATATATATATTAGATAATCTTTTGTAATCTTTTATAAAGTGTTAAATATATTACTTTAAAATAATATATTCTTAAGAAAATTTTAGTAATAAATTTTATAAATTAGATACGGAAAGGGTATCTTTAGAATTAATAAATTAAAAATCTTCTAATATCTTTTAATTTCCCGGAGTATTTTCGTTAATAAAGATTAGTATCTTAATTAGGATAAAAATAATATAATATAAAACTTACTACCGGGCTTTATATATCGTCGGGTAAAAATAAGAATTTAATTTATTCTTTCCTTCTTTCTTTTTAGGGTTTAAGCGCGGCCTTTAAATAAAGATTTAAATAGAACTTTAACCGACCGTATTTTTATAAAGATTTAATTAATAAATAAAAAGCCTTAAGATAAAGGCGTAGCTAGTATTAATATCTAGAAATTAATATAAGATTTATAATATATCTAATATAAGGGAAAAACTTATAAACTCGGATACTCTTAATATTTCTATATATAAAGTTCTATACTTCATCGGTAAAGCGGGAGATCGTATAAGCTTTTTCTAAATATAATACCCGTATATTCCGTTATCTATAACTCCGAGCAGGTTCATTAAACGTTTTATTACTATTTATTAATAAATTACGTATTAAGCTAGCTTAAGCCCGGAAACGATTTATTTAATTAACTTATATAATTTAAATTATAAGTTAGATATAATATATAATAATATTAATTACGTACTTACTCGCGTATTTATATAAATATCGTATATTAATATTATTAATCTACCGCGTTTATTAAATATATTTATTATTTATAATATTTAATAAATATTCTTATACGACTTTAAGAACTTAAATATATTATATATTAAAATTTATTTAGTTTTTAAGCTCGAATAATTAAAGTTTAAATTATTCGGTCTATAATTTAATTTTATCGAAATAAGATTACGTTTTTTTATTTTACTTTCGTTACTTCTTTTAAAATATAACTCTTTTAATAATAATTATATCGATATAAACTTTATTACGTTTAAATATTAAATAAATATAATATACTACGGGGACTATCTTTTATTAATTTAAAATATTCTTATAAAGAATTAAATTTATAAAATAATACGAGAGTAATTACGCGCTAGTATTAATAATAATATAAATAAAGTATTATCTAAAATCGATTTAATAGAATATTAACTTTATTTATCAATATATTATAATAAATAGATTAAGTAGTAGTATAGATAATTATATACGAGTAAAAGTAAATATTATTCTCGAAGGGGTAATAATATTATAATTTATAATTATATTAAATATAAAATTATTATTTTTATTAATTATACGATTTATAAAAAGGAAAAAACGAATATAATAATACTTCTCGGTAACGATATTAATTAATTTAATTTAATTATTAAAATAATTCTAGCCTAAGTCCGTAAACAAGCGCTTTATATTAATAATTTTATATTTTAATAATAAATTAAATTAATCTTTAAAAACATCGTTATAAAAGTAATAAATATATCTTAATAAACTACCCCCGTTAATATTCTTTTATTATTAATTTATTAAAGGACGAAACTTAAAGTTAATATTATTAATAATAATTATTTTAATACGGGAGTCGTTCGTCTCGATTATAATAATATAATAAGAGGTAGTTCGATCGATAAAGATAATTATAATAATTATTAAAACTTACTTTAAAGCGGGTATTATATAAGAAATATTAATATCGATAATTATTATAGGTTCCTCGAAATATTTAGTTATCGATTTAATTATAAAGATAATATCCCCGAGTTTATAATTAAATTTTATAAATATATTAAAATAATATTAAAGGGCGTTTTTTATAATATTCCTCGCCTAAATATATTACGATAAAACTCCGAAATAAATATCGTAATTATATTTAATCCGATTATAAATATCGACGCTTTTATTATTAAAAATAAATAAAAGTATTTAAAAACGTATCTTCGCTTAATTCCGGCGGTTATAAATATTATATTAATAATATCGCCGTTATTAGCGTAATTATTAATAACTAGAGAGTTAATATTCTCGATTTTTCTATTATATTTATAATAGAGTTATATAAAGTTTTTCTTAAAATTATTTATTTATTTATTAATTATAGGCGCTCGACGATCTTTATTTAATTTTAAGATATAGATATTTAAAAAATTTTAATAATTAAATATTAAAGAGGAGAAATATCTTTTCGTATAAATTTTAAAAATTTTAAAAATTTAATTTAATTATTAAATTCTTTACGAAGAGTACTTTAAGTAATTTAAGAATATAAATATTAATTTTTAATATCTCCGAATTAATAATAAAATAGTAAACGTTAAATATAAAATTATTAGATTATTTTAATATATTTAAATCTTTTTAAAATAATAAAATTTATGATTATTTTATCTCTTTTATATTATCGAACTCTTTTTAATTATTAATATTAATAATTTACTTTTTTTATATCTTTTCTCGTAAATATTATTATCCTTTCGTTACGTCTTTATAATAATATATTATTTATTTTTTTATAATTTATTATCCCCGTTTTATTCGCCTTCGTTATTATAAATATACTTCTTTAAGATTTCGTAGAGTTTATAATTCTCCGACTCCTTTATATAAATAATTTTATTTATATTAAAGATTATATTTACGAATTTAATAATATATATCGCGCGATCTTAATTTATTCGATTAATATAGTATATTATTTAATTTTTAATACTAATTTATTATTTAGAGTTAAAGATAATAATATATTTAAAGATCGTAAATATTTATTCTATATTTAAAAGTATAATAAATTTTATTAGAAATTAAAATACGGGATCCGAGGTTATATTTTTTATATTATCTTTACTCTTTTAAAAGAGTTTAACGATTTTAATTTATTTTAATTTAAATATACTTCTATAAATTAAAGCGATAAACCTTTTTTATATTAAGCGGATTATTTATATAATTATTAATATAATATTCTTAATATAAAATAAGGCTTATATTATAATATAAAATTCCGTTAGAAATATTTACCTAGTAAATAATAAAAACTGAGATAAAGAATATAATTATAGTAATTATTTTTATATCGATTCCTTATATTTTATTTCTAAAAATATCTAATCTTCGTATTTTAAGATAATTATTTACTCCGGCGATTTAATTAATATTTTTTTCGAAGGGTAAATCTTTTTATTTTAATTTATAAAACTTTCTTTTCTTTAATTTAAATTAATTATTATCCTTTAATTTATTACTAGTTAATTTAAAGTCCTTTATATCTTTATAAAAAAATAATTTAAGGAATAACGATAAAATTTTAATATAATATATATCCGTAAATTATAAATATATCGTAATCTTTAATATAATATTTTTTTTATAACTTTTAAAGGCGAGTAAAATATTAAAATAAATTTATCGAACTCTTTAATTTATCTTCTTAAAATAATAATTTAATAATAAATAATACCGTTACGGGTAATTTAAAAAGTAATCGAAATAATAATTAAATTTAAATTTAATTAATAATTCCCCGAAAAAGGTAAACTCTAATATACGTCGTACCTAAAATATTCGAATAATAATAATTATAATCTTTTTACATTATTTATACTCGTCTTTAATATCGTTATTATTACGTATACTCCGGATAAGACTTTTGTATTTTTTACCAATCTTAATAAATTTATTTTTTATATAATATTTTAAGTATTAACCCGCCTTATTTAAACGAGAGTAATTTTTTTTAAAGACTAATATAATTTATTTATTATTTATAAACGTATTTATTAATTTATTATCGTCCTCGGTAATAATTTAAACGGAGTCTCGTTAATTAAGATTTTTCGAGGTTTTTAATCTAGTATTATATTATCGATCTTCCGAATCTTAATAATCGTTTTTATAATCTCGTTATTTTTAATATATACTTTATTTATTACGATTTTATTTTATCCTATCTTTTATTAAAGTATTTATTTTTTTATTTTAATTTTATTACTCCTTGTTTTACCGTAGGAATTTTATCCGTTATAATTTTATTAATTTAATTAAGAAGTAAGGTTAAGAATATAAAATTAAAAAATTTTAAAAAATTATAATCTTCGTTAAAATAAAAAGTCTTCTTTAATTTTATTAAAAGATCGTGATTAAATTTATTTAATTTCTCGGTAAAGATTTTTAATTTAAAATTATTATAAATTTATTATAATACCTACCTAAAAGTTTTCTTTTTTTATATTATTTATATATTTATTAAATCTAGTTAATAAGATAATAAACCCGTAGAAAGAAAAAAAGAAAAAGTAAAGTAGTTACTCGATATAATTTTTTTAAATATATTAAATCCCCTAAAGTCTTTTAAATAAATAATATATATCGCGTAATTAAAGATCCTTCGTTATTCCCTTCGTATAATATAAAATATATATTTTCTCTTCTTTAATTTTCTTTACGTCTTTATAATTTAATATGAATAAATAATTTAAATAAATTACCGCGAGACCTTATAAAATTTAAAACCCTCGTTAACTATTAATTCTAAATTAATAAAGATTAATTATATTACTTTTTTAAATTTTATAGTATTTACGAGGTATTCCCCGTTTTAAAAAACGTTTATTTCGAATAAAATAAATATACCGAGTATTTAAAATAAAATAAAACCTATTATTATTATTTTTTATATAAATCTTTTTTCCGGCTTTATAATCTTTAATATTATTTAATTTAAAAAAAAGATAATAATTCTTTTATCTTTTATTATTCCGTTACTTTAATAAATTATATATTTAATAAATTAACTCGATTTATTAATTTTAATATTTAGACCTAATCGTAACTTTATTTATCCTTCGCTTTTTCTTTTAAGGATTTTTTGATATTTTCTTTTTCTTTAATCAAAATATCTTTTATTTCGTTTTACTCTAGGATAAATATTAATTTAAATATTTAACTAGTAATTACGCGTTTAATCGTTTTTTTATTATACGCGGTTTTAATATCTATAAAACCTTTTTATAATTATTTAAATAAATCGTTTATCGTAGGCGGGATCGGTTAAATTATTATTATTTTTTATTTTATATTTATTAAGAGTTAATTATTTATTATAATTTAATTAACTATTTTATTATTACGCGTTATAGGGGTTCCGTTATTTTTCGTATTTTAATTATAATTATTTTTACCCTTAAAGTTATTAATAAAAACTTATAAGAATTATATCGTTTTATTATTTATACTCGTCTTAAAATTAATTAAATCGTTAGGGGTTTTAATATAGGAAACGTTATATAAAACCGATTTAAAATATATATTAAGATTAATAGATTAATTTTCCTTAATCGGGAACCTAAAGTATATATTAGGACAGGTATTTTTATTCTTAATAATCCGGAATATATATAGTATATTAAGACGGTTACTTTTCGGTCGCTTTTATTCTCGACGTTTATCGAACTCGCTTTATAAATTTGTTATTTAATTAATATTCGTTAATAATTTATTTAGTAATTATTTTTATTTACCGCCTTTATTTATAATATTTATTTTATATTTATATTTTCCTAGCTTTAAGCTACGGATCTCGTCTTCGTAATTATTTTTTATTATTATTTTTATTACCCGATATTAGTCGTACGCCGTAAATAGTATCGAAAAAGGAAATAAAGATTTATTTCCTTTAAGACTTTACCGTCTTTATTAAGGATAAAAAGAGTTATTAAATTAATCTTTAATTTATTAATACGAGCTTAAATATAGGGTCGGTATTTTTATTATTAATAACTTTTTTAATTACTCCGCGGAGTTAATAATTCTTAAATAATTTAATTATAAATCTACTTCCTTAATATTTAAAATAAACTTTTAATAATAACGAAGTATTTAGCCCGGAATCTTCGCTTAAATATTTAATATTACTTTTTTTAAATTTAACGGAGGGTCGGTTAACCTAGCGATATCCGCGAGAGTAAATTTGATTATTAAATTATTATATCTTATTTTAAGATTAACGTCTAGTAGATTAAATCTTTATACGATCGCGTAATTCGTTTATTATTTTAATATAACGGGTAATAATATAACGCCTTTTATTTATATTTAATTTAATACCTCGTTAAGAGACGAGAAAGATTCTTATAACTAATTTAATTTTTATAATAATCTTTCGTTAATATCTTTTAGTTACCGTCTCGTATTATAGGTAATATATTATATTAAAATAAAAGAAGTAGTTTAAATACCGTCGTTATTTAAAATATTAAATAATTTCAAAGTATTATCTTCGTATTTTAAAATTAAAATAATAATAAACTCGTTTTTAATAACTTTAGTTACGTATTATTAAAAAATCTATTAAGGAGTTTAATATTAATTATATTTTAATCTTTTTTTTTATTTATTTTTAATTTTTATCCTCCGTAATAGTCTTTAAGTAAAGTTTTATTAAATTTCTAAAAATAAAAATAAACTCGTTATTATTATAATTTTCGTATTTACGTAGAGATATCTTAGCCTTAACCTTAATAATATAAAGTAAATAATATAGTTTCTAATTTTAATATATTATTTATAATTTTATAAATAAGGTCGTAATCGTAGTTTAATTATATCTTTTAATAGTAATCGTAGATTTTAATAATAAGGCTCGTAATTAATTAAAAATAATATTTATAAATAAAGATTATTCGCGGTCGGTATTTATATTCAATTTACTCGGTTCGATCTCTTCGGTTAGTAATTATAATTATTATACCCTTTATATATAAAGACTGGCCGGAAAAGCGGTCGATTATATATATATAATAATTTATTAATCGTATATAGTACGTTTTATAATTAGGGTATTATTCGTAGTTAATAAATTTATTAAAATAAAAGAGAAGGTAAAATTAGACCGCTTTATTATTTATTAAAAAAAGTAGATATAACGTATTATTTTCTAGGTTATATATAAGGGGTATTATTCCGAGATAACGCGGTACATATAATATTCTTATTATGATTTTAATATTTTTTATATAAATAACTCGTACCTAGTTAGGGTAAATAAATTATTAAGGGTATTTTACGTATTATTATTACTCCCTTATAAAGGGGTTAATAAAGAAGTTTTTAATAAATTATAAAATTTATTAATTTATAATTTTATTTTATAATAATAAATACTCGTTATTTCTTTAAACCCCCGAAGGTTTATTAAACCTTTTATTTTTATTTTTATTTAATATAGTAAATTAAATAACTTTAGGTTTAATATAATATATAATTTTATATTCTCGTTAAATCTTTAATTATACGTATTACCGTTATTAATATTAAAGGTTATTATATATCCTATATTATAATCTCTTCTTTAATTATATATATTATCGATAATAAAAGTCGTTAGATTCTTTATATTAATGTTAGATCCCTTAGTAATCAAATTTTAAATATTATAAACTTCCGTAATATTTTAATTATTATTAAATCTCTTAATATTTTTAGTTCATTTTTTTATATATATAATATTATTAAGATTTTCCTTTAATTAATTTATTATATATAAATTATTATCTTAAAAGTTATCGTCCGAGTTTAAATCGTAATTATATTTAATAAGATTAAATATTAAGAGCTCTTCTTCGTATTTGATATTAATATTTATTTTTATTAGAAGTCTTTATAAATAATCGTAATAAAATCGTTTATACTTTTTCTCGTATAATTAAATCTTTATTTAGTTTATAATAATTATTAAAACGTCGCCTATATAAAAAACCCCGGTAAAGAGATAAAGATTAAAGGATATAAAACCTAACTTCTCGGATCCTATTATATAAAGAATTATTATAAATTTCTCTTCGCTTTGATAATTATTAATAATTCTAGTATTTATATTTTTTAATTTTATAATAAATACTAGCGCTCGTTTTATAAAATTAATTTATACGAGAATATTTATAAAGATAAGAATATCTTTAACTTTAATTCCTTTTTAGATATAATATTAATAAAACTTTATAATAAACTATAATTCTCATTCGTTTTAACCGGATTAAGAGAAGTTTATTTTATAATATTATCCGTCGTTATTAATTTAAATAAAGTTTATAAGAGTATTAAATAAATCCTTATATACTTCGGTAATTATAACGGTATTAGAGCGATTAGCCGGATTTATTATAAAAGTAATAAAACTTCTATATTAAATTCTAAAGATAATATTTATAATATTTATAATAATTCGGTATTATTTCGTTAGGTCGTATTAAGAATAACCTAAGATTCTTTAATATTTATATATACTCTTATTTATTTATTTAGCGAAAGGATCATACTTTATATTATACTTTTTAAATAATAGTTATTTATCGTCTCTTAATAAATATATAATAATTTTATATTATATTAAGGTAACGAAGAACTCCCCGTTATTAACTTTATTAATTTTTTAAATAATAATATAATCGCTTTTAAAATTCTTTTTTAAGATTAATAACTCGAATTAATAAAAGTTATAATAATAATAATAATATCCCTCGTAAAGATATCCTTTAAAAATAATAATTCGAGTATTTTAAATATATAATATTCCTTTTCGCTATCGAACGTATCGCCGTTTTTAACTTTATAGAATATCTCGCGAAAATATTTATAAAGTTTTTAGCGGTAGGTTATATTCTCGGTTTTATTTAATTTATATTTAATATTCTTTTTTATTATTTATTATAATTCTTTAATTTTTTAAAAGATTATATTTTTAAATATAAACCCCGATTTATCTACGTAGTCCTTGAAGTCTATATTATTTATAAAGATAATATCTTTATTATTATAATTAATAAAATCGTTATTATTATAATCCGAGTCTTTTTATCTTTAGTTACTTTACGATTTATCGGATTAATAAGCGTTACTAGTTTATATTATATTAATTTAAAAATCGCTCTCGCTTTATAACTCGCCGTTTTTAATAATTTTATTATTATTTAATAATACGTCTTTAAGAGTATTATTATTATTTACGATAACTTTATTAATATAAATAAGATTAATATTTAAATTAGGTCGACCGAGAAAATTTATAATTTATAATAATAAAATACCGAAGCTCGTATTATAAAATTTATAATAATAGTTTATAATATTAAAAATAATCTCTTTAATTTTATTTATTATAGTTATTATAAACTAAATTTATTAATTTTAAAGAAACGAAGAATTAAGTTATTATTATAAATTACTAATATCGTAAATTATATATCGTTAGTTCTCGTTTTAAACAACGGCCTATTCGGTCGTAAATAAATAAAAACGAATTATATATTTCTTTATAATTTTGATTCCTCTTTTATCGAGCCGAGTAAATTTACTATTTAATCTCGTAATAAAAGAGTTTACTACTTTATTTATTAAATTTAAGACCTTTATCTTTTTACCGGCCGATATAAATAATATAATAATAATTATATCGAGTTTTATCTTTTTAGTTCCTTATAGTCCCTTTAAAGGTCCGAGGTTATTAAATATATATAATAAGTATTTTAATATACCTATTTAAGATTTCTTTAAATCGATATTTTATTATTAAAATTTAGCCTTAAAATCTATTCTTTAAAGAATATTAATTACGGTCTAAATATATAAATCTTATCCAATAATAAATCGTTATTATCGAGGGTTATAGATATAATTTATATTTTCTTTATATACGGGATTTAGTATCTTAATAACGGCTAGTTTAAATTTATATAAAATATCGGATAAAAGAGGAACGATTTTAATTATTATCGGCTCTATATTAAAATAGAACTTCTTAAGCTTTTCGCGTAATATATTTTATCAATTTATTAAATTGAAACCCGACTTTAATTTCAGATTATTTTAATTATTCTTTTCGTACTTCTAGGGGCGGTTAAATATAATAATATAATTAAATAAACTAGCGTAAGGAAAGGGGTTTAATATAATAATTATTATTTATTCTTCTGTAGGAAATTTAATTATAAAGTTATCTTTCATCGAAAAATAATATTCGTAGTTTAAGGGTAACCGGAGGAGGTTTATATAAATATAATTACCCTTTAATATAATTATTAGGGCGCGTAGTTAATATTTCTAGAATTAGGAATTTTTAATATCTTTTATCTCGTTCTCCTCCTAGTAAATAATAAATATACCTTCGGTAATTTAATATTTATTATTATTAATATATATTAAATTAAACGGTAAATTAATCTTTAGACGATTTATTACTAATATAATTTAATTTTTTTAAACTTTATATTTCATATCGGCTAAATTATTAAATTAATAAATATATAATATATATACTCGCTTAAGATCAAATATAAATAATATTTCGTCGTATAAAATAAAAAATAAATCCGCCTCCGAGGTCGAAAAGAAAGTAGTAAACTTAATTATATTATTCTTTAATTTAGTAAATACATCGAGTAGTTAATTTTAAATATATTAAAAAACGCTTAAATTACTAGTTTCTTATAGAATTCCTTTAGTCTACGCCTTCGTTAGGCGAAACGAAAATTTTATATATATTAATTACTTTATAATATAGTAGGTAATTACTCCGACCTCCCGTAGTTTAATATAATAATCGAAGTATATTTACTCGATAAAGTTATTTTAGGCGGGCTTATTTATAAAAGCCCTAGAATATATATAAATTAACGACTCGTTTTAAATATCCTTTATAGTATTTAACCGGAATATTTAAATATAGAGTAATTACTCTTTATAAGAATAATCGGGAGTAGGTCCTTCTTTATCGATAAAAGCCTTAATCTAAATATATATACTAGACGACTAGTTATTATTCTTATTTATATAAATCTTATATATTATATAAGTATTTTTTATTTTAAATTATTTAATAGGCTTATTTTAGCCTTGGAAGATAATTTTTATTTTATATAAAGAGTTCTTCTTCTTTATAAACGTAGTATTATTATCGACTCGCTTTTTAATAAAATTATTAACTTCGTCGTATTTAATAGTTTAATGATTTATATATATATTATCGGTAGTTTTACCGAGGTTATCTTTATTTAAACGAGTAACTACGATTTATTAGTTATTTAATATAATAAATTAATAAGATATTATTATTTAAAGTATAAAGGGGTATAGAATAAATAAGAATTTAAAAAAACGAAATTATAAGGTCCGTTAATTGAAATTCTTATTAATAATAATTATTTATTTACGTAAAAAGTAATCTCTCTTTATATTATTACTCCTAGCTCGGCGATTATATAAAGAAATTAAGTAAAAAATAAAATAAATTATAAATAATTTAAGATATAAAGACTTTCGACGTAGAGTAAATTTAATAAAATAAGATTACGGAGTCTATTAATTAAATCCTGAAATAATAATTATTATTTATTTACGAGGCTCGTAATTCCTCGTATATAATTATTTCTATTAATTGATTAATTGATTAATTAATTTATATACCTACTCTAGTAAAACTACTTTATTAATAAGAGAGTTCCGCGAATACTTTCCTAGTAGGGTTACTAGTAGTTCTTACTAGTCGCTAAAGAAACCTCGTCGGTTAAAAACTCTAATTTATCGATAATTTATCTCCTCTTTTTACTAGTTAGTAGCCGATAGTTATAATTATTCTAAAATATTATTTATCCCTTCCCCTCGTTTCCTTTTTACTTTAGTTTTCCTAATTTTATTTATTTATTTTATAGGCCTATAGGCCGCTTTATTATATATTTATTAAATAATCGAAGTTTACGGCCCTCCGGCCGGCGGTTTCTTCCTTTTCTTCCTCTTTTTTATAAATTTAGGTATATCGCTAGGTCCTAATAATAATTTAAATTATACTAGTTATTCTTTAGTAAAAAAGAATTAGCCGAGTTACTCTATCCTTATTATTTACCGCGCGGTTATATATATATTTTAAACCTAGGTTAATATCTTCCTAGAATCGTATATATTTATTTATTTTATAAACTCCGCTTTATCCCTAGCTAGTTCCGGGTAAAATAATAATATATATTTTATATTTTATTTCCTTTATTTATACCGGTAGCTAGCGCTACGGACTATAAATATTTTTATTCGGTATAAGAATTTATTTAATCCGATTTTACCGTATTTTAATTATATTATTATAAAGTTTTTAACCTTCTTTAATTAATTATAGTAATCGAATTAATCCCCGAATATATCTCCTTTTTAAGCCGAGTTAGTGATTTATATAAAAATAATCGTTTTATAACTCTCTTATTTATTTAGTTATTATTAACGGGCCTAGCTTTTTACCCTTTAGTCGATAACTTTAATATCCTAGTATTTTTCGATATTTTCGATTGAATTTATCTAATCTTTTCTCCTCCTTATAATTATAACTATTTTATATTATTTTTTAAATCTTAAGGCGCGAATTATTTAGGTTTTTTTCTTCATCGTCGGTATTAAAGGCGTTTATCGTTACCTCCCTCCCTTATACTAAAGTTTATTTTAGATTCGTATATTTCTTATAGTCGTAACTAAATAAGTCCCTCGACTCGTTTAATATTGTATTATTAGGCGGTTTAACTAAAGGTCGATTAACGTAATTACCGACTCGGCCTCGAATACTAGAATTAGGGTAATCTTAAATACTTTTAAGACCGTCCTAAAATAATTATTTTAAATAATTATTAATTTCCTTATATATCCTTTTATAGTCTTTATCGTTCTTTTTAATTAATATTATATCGGAGCCGTAAACGTTAATATTAATTTAACTATTATATTATATATCGTTTTATACTTCGCGAAAGTAGCGCTTTATATCGAGTTAGTTAAGTACTTTATAACACGGCTTTAATTAACCGCTTTAGTCTTAATCTAGGCTAGGTATAATTTTCATTTTAATTTTAAATCGATATATAGCCCTAAGACTTTAATATTTATTTTAGGTTTAATAACTACGTTCCTAAAATTTATCGTTATTTCTATATTAAACTTCTTCGGCGTTCGAGATATATAGACTAACTCGTACTTCTAGGGGGTAAATAATACTTTATAAATAATTATTTACTTTAAGTAGATATCGTAGGCCCGTTTTAAATTCGTATAATTCTTCTTTATACTCTCGTTATAGGCGAGTAGGTAGATATTATCTATAAATCCTCCAACCTATATTAATAAATTTATCTTAGTATACTCCTCGATTAATAATATATTAAAGAATAGAAAAAGTACTAGTAAAATAAACGATCCTTATAGGATACCCGTTATTATCTTTTTTATTATATTTATTTTTCCTCTAAATATTACGGATATAGCTTTATCCGATAGAAAGTTTATTATCTAGTCGATAATTAAACTCGGTATACCTTTTATCCGTAAATCGTATAATAGCCTCTCGTATAAGACGTTATCGAATACTCCCGTTATATTTAGCGATAATAGGTTTATTATTTTTCCCCTCCCGTTCCTATTATAGTTTTATATAATATATATTATATTTATAAAGGTCTCTAGCGCGGTTTTTATTAAATATTTTTATCTAACCCCTATTTATTATAGTAATAATAATTTGTACTTCTTTACTATATTATTTAACCTTTTAGAGATAACTATTTCTAGCGCTTTACTAAACGTATTAAAAAGTACGATAGGCCTATATAATTTTAACTCTAAATAGTCGTCTTTTTTCAATTTTTAAAGATTATTATATTAACCTTTTTAAAATACCTCGGGTAATATCTTTATTTAAAGTAGGTCTAGAATAAATAGATAATAATATTTATTACTTCCGTTTTTATTATAGTTTTTAAGAATCGATTTAAGATTCTAGTTATTCTTAATACTTTATCGGTAGCTAGGTATTATATTATTTTATATATTTTTATCTTAATTATCTCCTAGTTTATTTTAACGGGCTTTAGGTACCTTATTTCATCGATATTACTTAAATTTATTATCCGTAGAGGGGGAAATAGTACTCTTTATAAAACTTTTATTTTATCCTCGAAGTCTCTAGCTCTTCTTCCTCTACTATTTTTAATAACTAGGAATTAAAAGAGTTCTTTAGGGTAGTTAATTTTCTTCTTTTTTTATTTTATAAATTTTTATACTCCCGTCGACTTTAGCGAGGTTTTATATATACTTTTTTATTAAAAAAACGTTTTTATTTTTTGAATTATATATATTCTCTCGTTATTTACCGTATTTAGGGCCTCCCCTATTTAGGTATTTCGACTTCGTTTATACTCCTTTATATATTCCTTTACTTTTAATATAATATTAATATAGTAGGAGTTTTAATAAGATTTAGCCCTTTAATATAAACGGGCCTATAAAATCGTAAACTCGATAATTTCTTAAAAGTCTCCTATTATCTTATTTAGGTATTAGTTAATATTTTCTTTACTTTCGAGTTTTAATTTCCCTAATATTTAATAAAGGAACTTTACGCCTTATTATATTTCCTTTTAAATAACGTTATTCTTAATTTTCTTTTAAGTATACCGAGTATATAATATTACCCCTTTTTATACTTACTCGAATTTTATTACTACTAGCCTATAATCGGAGTTATAATATAAGTCTTCGCGGATAATAAAGTTATTTATAGCCTAATATACTCCTTTCGTAAAGAATAATAAATTAATTATATTTTTATATCCTCGGGCTTTTTATATAATAAACGTTTCTAATAGTTTTAATTTTATTTCCCTCGACTTTATTATTCCTAGGAGATAATCGATTATAGTATAATATATATATCGTTTAGTATTATTTTAATTAGGGTAGTAGAAGTTAAAATTCTTTAAAAGGATATATTCGCCTTCCTCCGTTAATACTTCCTCTAGTAGTAATAATATTAACGGACTATTAATCGAGGTATACTATATCGGTAATAAATTATATATATTATAAATTTATACCTCTTTATAATAAAGAATTCCTCGATTAATAACCTCCTCCTCCCCGACTTTATCCGACCAAGATTTCTTTTTATTTCTTCGCTCGTTTAATATAATTCTTATAGAGTATAGGTCGCCTTTATAGTAGATTAATTTTTAACTACCCGTATCGATCCTTTTATTTATATAGAAATATATACGGGCCTTTAAGCCTCCCTTATATACTAGGTAGAAATAACTAGTATTATTATTATATAGCGCTTAGGTAGTAGGATTTTAACTAGGCTTTTAAATAACTATAATATCGATATTTTTAATTTACTCGTTTTAGAGTAACCCTATTATTAGCTTCGATTCCTTCCTAATATTATACTATACGACTTTAAGTTGGGTACTATAACTTATTATATATTAATATTATATCCGTGAGTTCCTCGATTTCTATTAATAATAATTATATATAAATAAGGAGGTAGAAATACTATAGTCGGTAAATAAAAGTATAAGGGTATTTATAATAATTAAAAGTATATTAAACTCTTTATAGCGTAGTCGTATTTAAAGTTAAATAAATAAAGTAAAATATTAATCGTAGTAACTTACTTTTTATAATTAATTAATAATACCTCGTTTATAATTAGATATTTATATAAATTTTAGATAAATAATTTCTAAGAAACTCGTACCGTTTTAAAATAAACAATTAATAAATATAGAGATATAGGTTTTATAATAATAGATATCTTAATCGGCGGGTATTTTAGACGTTAGCTCGTTATATAATAAATACTTTAATATATATAAATACTAGTATATTCGCCGGTTATTATTACCGAGGTATTCGGGAATAAAATAGTAAAAAGAGTAAAGTTAAAGAATCCCGGCTTAAATAAATTAATATATTAAGAATTACGATTTAGTTTCGTTATTATAATTTTATTTTATAAGTTAACCCTCGATAAATAATCTTCGGTAGAGATAAAGTAAAAGAAATTATTATAATTATTTAATAACCTTAAATTCGGGCTTTATATTCATAAATTACTAAATAAAATAAATTAATTAATTTATACCTTAAGGCGATTCGATATAAAGTATAATCTTTACTAGTATTTTTATAAAAACTCCCGTTAATTTATAAAGTAGTGATTTTTTATTTAAAGGATAATCTTTATCCTCCTATTCCTCTTTAATCCGATTTCCGGAAATAAATTTATCTTTATATTAATTCTTATCCGCGAGCTAAATATTTATACCAGTAATACCGTTATCCTTAAGGATTATTATAATTATAAAGTATTTCTCGACGCGTTTAATTAAAAGAGCCTTAAAGTATTCAAAATTATATTTATAAATATATTTCTTTTTAGCGGGAGTACCTTTAATAATTATATTTTTATTAATAATAATAATATCTTTTATAACGATATTATTATTAATATCTTTATTATTAATTAGATCGGGCTCGATAATAATAACCTTATACTTTATACCCGGCTTTTTGTTAAAAATAATAATAAGATTTATTTACCGTTAATAGGAGTATTTATATTAATACTCGCTTTAATTATAAAAGTATATTTCTTAAAAACGATTTTAGGCTTAATAGATCCGGTTTATTTACAATTAATTATAATAATAATACGAAGGATATTTATAAATAAAATACCTACTCGATTATTAGTATACTGCGGAATAGGGAAGGGAATTTTAACTTTTTCAAAAATCGAGAAAGAGAATTCAAAAAATTAGGACAAATATTAATACAAGAAAAATTCCCTTTCCTAAAGAAGGGAAGGGAATAGAGTAAAAAAGACCGATTCTCTTCCCTGTTCCGCAGCGTAATTATTAGAGCCGATATATTCTTTATAATTAAAAATAAATATCCGTAGCCTTAATAACCCTTCTATTTAATTATATATATACTTAATATAATTATACGGTTAAATTAAATAAAAAGCGAGTCGAGATAATTTACGGGTAAACTATTTATTTCTTTTACGAATTAATAAATTAAGAATATTAATAGTATAAATACTAAATCTTATTCGGAAGAGATAAAAGGTTTAATTTAAATTTATCTTTAAATTAATTAAAAAGACTTTCGTCTAACGCGCGGTATAAAAACCTTTAAGAAGCCGATTATTAATATCGTTTATATTATATTATATACTACTATTTATTATAATTATAAATTAAATATTATTCATAAACTTTTACGACTTATCGTTATTATTACTTTCTAATATTATCGCTTTCTTAATAAAAGAGGGTTTCGGAATTATATTATTCCCTCTTTTATTATCGGTATAGGCGTAGAGAATATATATAAATCTTAAATCTTTTAGTAATAACTACTTTTATTTATTTTATTATAATAATTATTAATAATCTTAATCCTGAGTATAGTTAATAAGTTAGATAATAGGGAAGATTAAATATATATAAACCGGTGAAATTATAAATAAACTAAACCGTTACTCTTTAATATCGGCGGAATATTTAATAGTAGATTATTTTAAAGATAAAGATTTAAAAAATTTAAATATTAGACCGTTAAGATACTATTTATTTATTAATATAAATCGGCTCGCGGCGGGTAGCCTTTAAAGTTTTATTATATAATAAATCTAAATATTACCCGCGTATTTATTCGAAGAATCTACTCTTATTATTATATAGAAGATTATAAGTTAATAGGAAATAAATTAAATATTATTTAATAATATATATTATATAGGAAAGTATATTTAATAAATATCGAACTCGTTTATCGAACGCCCCCTTTTCGACTTTCTTTTCGGATATCCGATTTTACTTAATTATATATATAATATAATAATTATAAAGCGATAGTACTACCGCGGTAAATAAATATTATAATACTATATATATATAAGTATTATAGGCGGAATATTATAAACTTTAGTCAATTTAATAAATACCTACCGTATTATAAAGTCTTCGTCGATAATTATTTATATAAGAAACCGCGAGTTTTACCCTCTCTACCTCAGCGACTTTTATAATCGACGAGGTTAACGATATATACCTAAAAAGATAACGAGGTTATAAAAATAAATAATATAAAAGAAATTAATATAAAGTCTTTTACCGTCGATATAAAAAACGTCGATATAGATATAAAGATTATTATTTATTAAACGCCCTTAAACCGGCCTAGTTATAATAATTTAAAATATAATAAATAAAAGAAGTTATTAATTCTATTCTTTAATATCGGGTATAAAGGTTTTTTATTTATATCCTTATATATTCGGGTAAAAACGTTTACGGAAGGTAGTAATTATCGCGTAGAAATAAATATTAAACCCGACGAGGTAAATATTAACTTTATAAGATTTAATAAATATTCTTAATTTATTAATAAAATAAAAAGAGTATATTACCCGTTTTTAAATATATATAATTACGCGCTCGCCTAATAATTTTACGAGGAAAAAATAACTAAAGACGGTCGCGATAGATTTTTCCGTAATATTCGACTTAAATTATTATATAGCCTCTTTAATTATAAGAATACCGATAATCTAAACGAAATATAAAATAATATTATATTTAATATCGACGAAGATAAATAAATAAAATAAATATTTAATATTTAATTAAAGATTTAAGGGACCGAGTTAAAGGATTATAATATTTTATATCGAGATATTATTAAGGCCCTCCGATTTCTTTTAAGGTATTAGTCGTTTAAAAATAAAATAATATTTAAACCCGTACGCTAGTATAATAATAATAATAAAGGCGTATATACCGAGATATATATTAACGATTAATGATAATAAATATAGGAGAAGTTTCTTAATAATATTATTATAATATTATTACTTCCTTCTACGGATAAGACCTTATTTATATAATATAAGAGTAATTTAATTATATAAGGAATTTATTTTATTATAAGGAATTTAAAGGTATAAATATAACGAGGTTAAAAACGGCCGGGTTTAATACTCCTAGAACTTCTATTTATTATATTTAATAACGGCGAATATATTAAATCCGACGTATAATATAAATTTATATTAATTATACTCGATTATAAATATAATAAAAGCTTTTACCCAAGATAATCTTAAAATCCTAATTTTAAATTAACGATTAGAATAGTAATAATTATAAATCTCCTTATTATATATATAAACTAGAAGATCTAATTTTATTATCCGATTATTATAGACTTTATAATAAATTATAAAAAATAAGTTTTAATTATAAGAATTAAAAACGGCCGATAATATACGATTTATATAATATTATTAAACGAACGAGGAAACCTCTAAAATAAATAACGTCTCTAAACCTACTTTTTAATTTAATTCTAAATTCGGCGATAGCGCGAAGAAAATATCTTAGAGAATAATAATTAATAAATATATTTAATATATAATTTTACCTAGTTATATATTACGGTTAATATATATAAAGTTATACTAGTCGATATATTATATTAATTACTTAAAGGTATAGTTAATTATCTCTTTAAATAAATTACCCTAATTATTAAAAAGAGTATATCTATTATTAAGAAATTAAAGGGGGCGAAAATAAGACTAAAGAATATACTAGGAATAATATAATTAAATAAAGGATTTAATATTATTCTAGTCTTCTACGACTTAAAGAACTATAAATACTATAACGCCGTCGTATAATAAATAAATAAAAACCGAAGAGTAATTATATAATAATTAATATTAGTAATCGCTCCGCTACTAGCCGACTTATATAAAAGAGAACTCTATTACGTATAGGTATTTATAAACTTTATATTAATTATTTAATATTATTTATACGACGATAAAATACTAGGATATCTCTAAAATATATTTTATTATTTTAATAAACTAAAGGACTATTTTCGCCGATATAAATTAAATAACGGAGTAAACCCGGACGATTATTTTATTATCCTAAAGCTCTACGTAATAACGTATTACGTAAAAGAAATTCGAATATTAGTATTACAAATAACTATAATACTAAATACGGGGAAATAATATATCGTTATTTAATTAAATCTTTCTTCGAGTTAATTCATAAACGAGAGGCCTTTAAAAAATAATTTATTTATTATATTTTTTATTACTTATAAATACTAGCTATAAAGAATAATCTATTTTATTTTATAATAAAATTATTTATTTTAAAAATAATAATCTTTATAATTAAAGTACTAAAATTTAATCGCGGGATTTAATTATTTAGGTATTAATATAATTTAAAGTCTTAAGAAAGAAAGAGAGCTTTAAGAATAAAATTTAATATTATATATTAATAACCACTATCCGTAATATAAGAGAAATTATATATCGAATATTTTCTAAAGATATTAATCGTTTATATATACTAACGCTAGTAGGAGGGGGATAAAGAACCGATAATTATAAAAATTATAAACGGGAGAGAAATTAATCCTACCTAAATCGATTTATATTTTATTTATCTTTATTTATTTTTATAATACTAGAAACTAGACGGGAAAGATTTAAAAAATCTAAAAAATCTAAAAAACCTAATTACGGACCGCGTAATATATAAAATTATAATTATAATCTCGTATAACTTCTCTTTATAACTAAAGTCCTATTTAACTCCGGCTTCTTTTAACGGTATTAAATATAAATTATTAGAACGGTAAGGGTAAATTATTCTAATATAATTATACCCTCGTCGATTTTTTAAAAATCCGTAATAAAGGCTCTCCGTATAAAACTTATAATATAATAAAGATAGAATTATAATTAATAAATTTAATTATTAAATAAAAGAAACTCGGGGGGCGTTAAATTATCCTTATAATAAAAATTATAAAAAGTATATATATTATATTAATATATATAAATAAAACTATAAAAAAAGATAACGTATCTTATATTAATAATTATATTAATTAAGATTTATATAATTTAATCTACGATAAGGACTTTCTAATATAAGGGATATAAATAATTAATTAAATTTACTATAATTATCGTAGGCGAAGGTAGATTATATAGTTAATATAATATTTAAATTTATAATATACTATTTAATTTATAAACTACGCGCGAATAACTAAGATAATAAATATTATAGGATAAATTACGGGGGTAAATTATAATATATTGAATTATAAATAATAAGAAATCGTTTTACTATAAGATATAAATTAATTACTTTTATATTAATTAAGGCTAGAACTCGGTTTTTTTCTTATTACCCGATTTTACCGCCGGAATAAATAAATAATAAAATAATACCTACGCTGCGGAATAGGGAAGGGATAGGCCTAGGGTAATTCCTTTCCCTAGTCCAGGGAAGGGAAGGGATTCCCTACTGTTCCCTTCCTCCCTTCCGGGGTAGGGCTGACCCCATATATGGCCCATGTATGCGCGCATACATGCCCCATTACTACTCCCATGTGGCTCATATATACTCCCATATATGGCCCATATATGCGCGCATGCATGCCCCATTACTGCTCCCATGTGGCCCATATATGCCCCTATATATGGCCATGTATACGCGCATGTATGCCCCATTACTGCTCCCATATGGCCCATATATGCCCCTATATATGACCATATATGCGCGCATGTATCCTCCATTAAGTGGTACAAAGATTAGGACAATTAGGAAAGCGGTCAAAAAACGCCAAGCCTTATATCTGATCTGGACTAGCCTCTTGGCACTAGCTATATATAAAGTAGCTTATAGGGGTAAGAATGGGTCATATATGCCCCCATATATGGCCTATGTATGCGCTCATGCATGCCCCATTGCTGCTCCCATATGGCCCATGTATGCCCCTATATATGGCCCATGTATGAGCCCATTACTGCTTCAAAATATGGCCCATTCTTGCCTGCATATCGCCTATTGCTCCGCGCATGCATGGGCTATTACTGCGCTAGTCCAAATTAGGTATAAGGCTTGGCGTTTTAACCGCTTTGCTAATTGTCCTAATCTTTGTACCACTCAATGGAGCATATATGCGCGTATATATAGGCCATATATGGGGGCAGCAATGGGGCATGCGCGCATATATGGGCCATATGGGAGCAGCAATGGGGCATGCATACGCGCATACATGGGCCATATATGGGGGCATATATGGGCCACATGAGAGCAGCAATGGGGCATGCATACGCGCATACATGGGCCATATATGGGGGCATATATGGGCCACATGAGAGCAGCAATGGGGCATGCATGCGCGCATACATGGCCATATAGGGAGCAGCAATAGGGCATGCATGGGCGCATACATAGGCCACATGGGAGCAGCAATAGGGCATACATGGGCGCATATATAGGCCACATGGGAGCAGCAATGGGGCATACATGGGCGCATATATGGGCCATAAGGGAGCAGTAATGGGGCATGCATGCGCGCATACATGGGCCATATATGGGAGCCATGGGCCATATATGGGGGCATATATGGGCCACATGAGAGCAGCAATGGGGCATGCATGCGCGCATACATGGCCATATATGGGGGCATACATGGGCCACATGGGAGCAGCAATGGGGCATGCATGCGCGCATACATGGGCCATATATGGGGGCATACATGGGGCATGCATGCGCGCATGCATGGCCATATATGGGGGCAGCCTTATAGGGAGAGCAGGGAGGAAGGGAATAGTAGGTAATCCCTTCCTTTCCCTAGCAGTCCCTGCCCCTTCCCTTCCGCTCCCTTCCCTACTGGAAGGGAAGGGAGCGGGGGTTATTCCCTTCCCTTCCCTTCCCTGTTCCGCAGCGTATATATAGTACTAGATACCCTATCTCGACTATAGTAGAAGGACGTAGTTAAGGACTTTTTAAAAAGCGAGCTAGATATATTTTAAATATATATATATAAGATCTATATACTAATAGAAATAAATATATAATTTAAATAAAAATTATTTTAAGAATACTAGAATAACGACTTTTAAACTAAAAGAAATTATATATTTAACTATAATATAGAAACTAGTAAAGACGTCGTAGATTTTATTTTTTTAAAGAGGGGTAACGGTTTAGTATAATATATTAATAATTTAGTTATTAATTATATATATATATTAGAGCGCCTATATATACTTTCTTTATATATTAAAACTTTATTTAACGTCGTATATTCTAACTTATATATAGTAAGATATAAATATTATAAAATAATAATTAAGTACTAGTATATATAAACTAAATAAAAAGTTAAAGAAATATTTACGATATTATTTATAATATTAATTATTCGGTACTCCTAAATATAAACTTTATAAAGTATTATAATTTATTCTTATACCGCCTTCTTCTTTTCATATAATTTTTATTAATTTTATCCTAGTTTTACTTCTTTCATAGGAAGAATTCGATAATATTATAATTATTATATATAAATTTTCCCGAAAAGTAATCGCGATTCTAGGAAAATTAATATAAAAGGTAGAATAATAAATAGATATACTTTTACGTCGTTTATATTTAATAAATTAAAGTATTCCGAAGACTATTCTTTCCGACCGCGATTATAAATTTATAAATACTTTATAAAAGGCTCTATTTAATAAATTTAAAATAAGTTTAATATTTATTATTATTTATTATTTATAAACGGATAAATTAAGCGAGTATATAAATTAAACTATTAAAATTATATTATAATTCTAGATCGTTATTTTATAAAATCTTAAAGTTTAGGAAAAAGTACTATTTTTTATAATTATATAATATAATAATACGTTTTCCTAACTTATTGACTATACTTTATATAAAATAGTTTTTAATTTTATTATTAATAACGCGTTAGATCTAGGAAATTAGGAGAATAATCTTTTATTAAAAGAATTAATATATATTTAAACTTCGGATATAATTACTTATATTTAAATATATAATAAAGAGTATTATAATCGTATTTATTCTCTTTAATACTTCTATAAATAAGACTAGGCCTTACTATATTTATATAAAGATTATAATATTCTAGTAAATAAATTTACTAGTTATAAATATAATTAATAAATAACTAGATTATTTAAGGGTTTTAACTATATTAGTAAATTTATATACCGTCTTAATATCCCGGAAAATTAGAAAATTTATAATATATTTTTAATAATATAGTTAGGTTAGTATCTACTATTAAATTAAGACTTTTTTAAATATCCACGACTTATTAACCCTAAAGTAGTAGAAACCGAGCGAGATAATTTAAAGTTAGAATAAAAACTAAAGTATATCTTTAATAACCGCGTTATTAAAAAAGAGAAGTATTATAATTACTAGTACCTTAGTATAAGAGCTAGTGCCTTGGTATAAAAGCTAGTATTTTAGTATAAGAGCTAGTGCCTTAATATAAGATAGTAACTTATTCGTACCGCTAAATAGAAGAAGATATATATAATATACTAAGATTGAATCTTAACTATTATTTTATTTCGTTAATACTATAATTCTTACGTATTTTATTTCGTTAATACTATATTTTTACTATTTAATAGTAACGGCTTAATCGAATTTTATTTATAAATAAAAAGAGACCGGTTACTAGCCTTTAAAATACTAACTATAAAGTATTAAATCCTCTACTAATATCTCGAAGATATAATTATTATCCGTACTATAATTCTCTTATATAAGTCGAATTATTTTATAGGATTATAAATTAATTATAATTCGTCCTCGTATCTACTATTAACTATAATATTAGTACTAACCCTTTAACCGTTAACGTTCTACGACGACGAACGAAGCGAGCCGCTTCGTTTTCGTTTTAATCTTTACGTATAGTAGTAGTACTTCCTTATATTAGCTACGCCTACTTTAAATCCTAATAATCGAGTTATTATACTAGGTTTCTATAGTTATATAAATTAGTTTATAAACGCGTTTTATAAACCTAAAGGAATATTTATACCCCAGTTATATAAAGTACTTTATATTTCGGCCGTAAACGTAGGGAATAATCTATACTAGATTAAAGTATCGCCGCCGTTTATATTATATACTACTATTTTCGTTTATATAGAAAATCTTTACCTTTTTTTAAATATCTCGATTTAACCGTAATTAATTATTAGGAAAATTAAATCGCGCCGGAATTACGGAGTTAAAAGCGGAGTTTACTTTTCTTATAATCTAAAGTTTATATTTATTTAAAAGCGGAGAAGCGGTATTTACCTTATTAAAAATTATAACGAAATTAATAGGTTTTCCCCGCGTTAAAATAGGAACTTTAAAAATTTCTTTTTAATCCTTTATTTCTTACCTTTTATTTCGCTATTTCTAATTTACGTAATCGAGGTTTGAATCTTTAATATTATATAAATAAACTTTCGAATTATATACCGGTAGAAGATTTTTATAAATATACGTAATTTATCCTATTTTCTTTATTTATAAACTACGCGGAGGTAAAGAAACCGTTTTTATTAAACTTTATTATCTCTTTAATATTTTAATTATTTATATTTTCGAAAAAGTATTTCGAGTAGTATAGTAAGAATATTAATAGATTAATTTAAGAAGTAGTTTTTTTTATTATCGACTAGTACGATCCTTTATTAAATATATTAAAAGATAGCGAGTTATTTATAAAAAAAGGACGTTTTACCTCTATTAATATTTAAGAAGAAGAAGGTTTTATAAAAGAAAACTCTTTTATATTTCCGATTTCCTAGACGTACCCTCCTTTAATTATGGAAATATTAACGACTTTCGTTAAGGGCGTTAAATATTATATCGATTTAATATATTTTAATAATTAGAAAAAAAGAAATAAAGAGATTCTAAATCTTTAGTTACTTTATTTTTAAAGAAGGGTTAAAGACCGGATTTTAACTATTTTTATTTATTCTCTTTTAATTATATTCTTTTCTTTAATTTCTAGTCTAGCTAAATTTATAATTTAATTAACTCCGAGAAAATCGATACTTTAATTCCTCCTATAAAAATTAATTTTTACTACGGACGACGTTATACGAAGGATTCTTTTTAATTAGACCGAGAATATAATTAATAATAATAAAGGTTAGTCTAGCTCTTTAAGATAGAACTAAAAAGATTTTAATAATTTTAAAGAAAACTAATTTATTTTATTTAATCCTTAATCCTAGTAGGAATAAAAAATCGTAGGTTAATTACGAATACCGCCTCCGCCGGTAAGAATCGATTTAAATCTATATAATATTATAATCTAGGCTATACGATCTACTGTATTAAATATTATTAAAGTTATTTTATAAAATTAGGGTTAAGTTTTTAAAGGGCCTCCGGGACCTATTAGGCCGTAAGAGTTAACTAGTAAAGACGGGTATATTTAATAAATATAGTAATAGACTAGATATTTCCGTACCGGCGAATTAGGTTTCTTTTATTTAAATTATCTAAAGTTATAGGGCGCCGGTAATATCGTCTTTAATTTTAAAGAGTTAATATTTAAAGAGGTTTATACCTTCTATAATAGAGTTTAGGATTTTATTATAATAAAAAGTAAAGATATAATAAAGAGGAATTTAAATAATTACTTCTACGGTACCGTTATAAATTAATAATTTAAAATCCTTTCTTAAAATAAGAAAGATATAATAATATAATTACCGAATAATTTATAGCGCTAAATCACTAGGTTATAAAATTACTTTAAGATTATAATATTTATAACTCTAGAAAAGTTTAGTCGCTAATTATATATATCGAAGAATACGGCCGAACGAAGTAATTTATTTATCTACGTCTAGAATATAGCTAAATACGCCGTTTAAGCCGGTATTACCGAAGAGTATACGTAAATTATATAGGCGTAGAATTACCTCGATATTAATTTCTAGGCTATTATCTCTTTTTTAACGAACGATACTTCGATTAAATAATTTATCGAATAACTTAAGAGTAGGAAGGAGATATAGTATAGGATATAAATTTAGAAAAATAAAGAAAGTTATAAAAATTATCGAAAGGAAATTAAGGAGCGAGAAAAGAATTATAATATAAAAGAGGATAAATAGTTACCTAGGGATAAATAATTATTATAGTAATAAAATAAATATTATAATTCAATATTTTATCGGTCTTAATAGTAGTATCGACCTTTTTAATTTTAAGATTTTTAAATATTTTAAGATCCTTAGTCTTAAGGCTTTTAAGAGTAGAGACTATTTATTATAAAATCGAATCTTTATAATTCTTATTCTTTTCTATATTAATAGATAACTAGACCTTCTTTCCTTTATATTAATATTTATAATTAACCGGTTTATTTTTAAAATCGGTAGACTATACTTTAAATATAATAGTAGTAATAATTATAGTAAACTTAAAAGCCTCCCCCGTAAAAACTTTTAAAAAACGCTCTATTATTATTAAAATAATTATTTATAATTACCGCCGGAAATATTTAACTTAACTAAAATCTATTCGTTAGGAATCGGGGCTACGGGAACTAGAGTTATAATAACTAAAGTTATAAGAACTATAAGGTATACCTATACTACTCGCCGAGACTATATAATACTTTTAGTAATTAAATATAGATATAGCCTATTTATTTTAATAAGTTATATAATAATCTTAATAACGAGAATATGGATTACGGTGTTTTTTTTAGATTCACCGATAATTATTTTAACTCTCCCAAAACTCCGCCGATAAATTATTATAATTATTATATAAACGCCGATAAGAGTTATTATAATACTAAGGAGAGTGTTATAAACGAAGAATAAAGTGTTAATAAAGACGTTAATATTAGGTTCGTTTTAATTATATATTATATTTCTACGGGGAAAATAAGTTAATATTCCGTTTATAAAAACTATAAATCTAACTTCTTATTAAATAATCTTCTATATATATACCTGAAAGAAAGGAAATATATACGCTCGATTAATATCTAGAAAGTAATTAGTCCTACCTTTATAAAATTTAAAAATACCGAGTTAAATATTACTCCGAAGATCTTAGTCCTAAAAATTATAATAATATTAAAGTTAATAACTCTTAAATCTTCCCCTCTATAAAAGGGTAGATTAATAATCGAATCTACTACTCCGCCTTCATTAATTAACGGGATAATATTTCGGATATAATATTATTTTACTAACTAAATAGGCCTTATTTTAAATATTATTCGAGAATTAGGATATTTTAATACTAGGTATCCGATAAATATAATTAATAAAATATTTATTACGTAACGAGTCCCCGGCGTTTAGTTATAGACTTATAATAAAGTTATTATTTTAAGAGATATCGGCTCGAACTATTATTTAATTATAAAATAAACTTTAATTATATTCTATATAAATAGAAAAACGAAGAATAATATAGAAATAATAGTTAAAATTATTAAGGACTTCTATATTATCGATAATCTTAAAGTTAATATATTTATCGGTATAAATATCTTAGGTTAGGAGAAGGCCGTTATCGACCTCCCTAATAATCAAATAATTTTAAGTAATTACGAAGATATTATAATTTTTATTTAATCTATAACTAGGGATAATATAAGAATCCGATATATTATACAGTTAAAGCGCCGTTAAATAATTTTAATACGAATTATATTAGTAGTAGTAATCTCGTTGAAAGGGAAATTATAATTACCGGATCGAGACTTCCTATTCGAATTATAGATAAAAGGAGTCTATATTTATTTTATAGACTTAGTAATTAATTTTATTAATATTCGTAACGAGGGGAATACACCTTTTATTATTCCTCGCCGTTAACGAATAAGATTAATTATAGAATATAAGGTAGAAGAAGCGTATTTTATTAATTTAAATAATTATTCCTTTACGGCGAAAATTTATAAGGACGATATAATTATATTATATCTTATTAATCTTTATAATCCGAGGTTAATTTTAAGGCCTAAGGTCGATTCTTTTATAAAAACGAAACTATCGAATAAAATTATAATCTACGATAACGACTCCGATATTACCGCGATTAAAGAGATTATAAAGTAATACCCTCGTATTTAGGAAGATATAAGAGATATAATCGATTTACTCGAATCCGAGTAATTATCGATTTTATTTACTACGGACTAATAATCGTTTAATACGAAATTTAATTATAAGATCTACCTATTAAGCCCCGATATAAGAGTTTTAATAAATAAGAAATTCGATAAAATATATTAATAAAGGAAAATATTATAGTTTACCGAGCCTTCTTTATTCGCTTTTTTTATTTTCGTTATATAACGGACGATATATAAAGGCCCTAAGAGAATACCGATACGGAAGGGTAAAGTCGTAGTCGATATTTATAATTTAAATAAAATTATTATCTTTAATAACTACCCTCTTCCGCTTTAAAGCGATATTATTTCGTTAGTATAAAGATATACTTATATAAATATTATTAATTATAATAGATAATTTTATCTCTTCTTAATTAAGAGAGATAATCGTTATAAGTTTATAATAGTTTCTTATCGTAGTTCGGAATATTATAATATTATAGTAATAGGATAGAAAGGGTTAGTTCTATATATTTAATATAAAATAAATACTTTTCTTCGCCCGTATAAAATATTCGCGAGATACTACGTCGATAACGTCGTAATTTTCTTACGATCTTATTCCGAGTATATCGAATATCTTATAATTATCTTCGCTTTATTCGTAGGCCTTAAGATCTCGTTTAAATTTAAAAAATTCTTTTTAATTTACCCCTCCGTTATACTTCTAGGCTAGAAAATAAATAAGTTAGATTTAATTACTACTAAAAAAAGGATTATAATAATTAAGGAATTTCGTTTCCTAAATATACTATAGGCTTTAGAAATATATATCGGAATAATAAATTAATTATGAAGTAACATTAAATATTTCGCCTAGATTATTAAATTATTTTAATACCGGAAAACCTAATTATTAAAGGGCTCGCCGTTATAAAGCGGGAATATATAAAAGATTTATTCTAGAAAAACTTACTTCGTATTTATAAAAGAGGAATTAATTTTTTTTAAATTATTATAAAAGATATTTACTTTTAAAACCTATTTATATTATCGAGATCTAGCTCGTTAATTATATATTAATATCGATATATTAAAATCGTACGGAATTAATACGATAGTATATTATATTTAGGGAGATCCTTAAAGTAATAATTTCCCCTATATTAATATATAATTAATTCTATTCCTATCTAAACTATTTAATTTTATAAAGTCGCGTTATTAATTTACGGAATTAAAAGTAATAGGTTTAATTTAGACGCTAAAAAAGATTTTATACCTACTCGTATAAATCCCGATAAAGAAAGTTATTATCTTTATTAATTACTCGGTAACTATTAATATTACCCGATAAATAATATTATCGTCGTCCTCTTCTAATAGGATAAACCTACGGTTAATATAAATTTCTTAATATACGTTATAATACGATCTCGATATTCGTTAGTATCTAGGAAAGTAAAATATCGTACTAGATATATTATCTCGCCTCCTCGGTAAAAAAGAATATCTCGACGCTAAAGGTCCCGGTATTTTAGACGATATCTTCGCTTTTTATTTTACCCTAATTAAAATATCTTTTAAATACCGCCTTAAATTATAAAAGGCGTATTTTAAAAATAAGAAATAATTAAGGGTAATAACTTTCCTTATATATAAAAAGGACAGATTTAAGAAGGAAGTCTTAGGGTCTACGGACGGAGTCGATATAATTAATATTAATATTCCTTTCCTTTCTAGAGATTTATTTATATAATATAAAAACGACTATATTAATAAGGAATACCTATATATCCCGAAATTAATAAAATAGAATATTTTCGAACTCGCGTATAATAAGCGAAATTATATAGGATTTCATAGAATATATAAGAATATCGCCGATAATTATTATATATAGTATTTAACTCGAAGACTTAAACGCTATATTTTATATTACTTTTAATATTAATTTAATTAAATAAAGAGGTATATATTATACGGTATTTTAAAACTAATTCTAATAGAGCCAAAGATCTATTATTATATTATTATCGATTTTATTATAACGCTCCCTATATTTATAAATGGATATAATTATTTAATAACTATTATTTATAAGTTCTTAAAAGTAATTATTACGGTTTTAAGGAAAGATACGTTTAGCGCCGAAGAATAAATAAGCGCGCTATTTCTCGCCTTTATTAATTAAGGAATTTTAAAGGCGATTATTTTTAATAAAAATCTTAAGTTTCTTTTAAGTTTATAGAAGGTAATTTTTAAAATATTAAAAATTAAATTAATAATCTCTACTACCTACTACTCTTAGTTTAATAGTTAATCGGAATGAATAAATTAGACTATAGAAATAGTATTACGAATTTATTTAATATACTACTCTAATAATTTATAGAATAAATTCGTAACTACTTTATAATTTATTATAAATAATTCTTTAAACTTAATAACGACGCTTTTATTAAACGAGATTATCTACGATATAAAACTTAATAATAAAATTTCGGTTTAAGATATAATAAAAAGAATAAATCTTATTAATATTAAAACCGTTAATCGGAAAGAAGCCGTTAACGCGATTTCGTTCGCGGCGATTAATACTAAATTTCGATATAATAATAAATATATACTCTTAATAATATAAGAAGGGGATATAACTTTTTTAAAATTATATAAAGATTATAGGATCCCGGGTTTAGAGAATTATAAACTTTCGAATTAAAGAGCTAGCCCGTTTAAAATTTTAAAATAAATAAACGGTTTAGCCTATAAATTAAAGTTACCGCCGATAATAAATATTTACCCCGTTATTTCGGTCGCCGCCTTAAAACCTACTCCGTTAGGAGGGGATTTATATAACTATTTTTAAAAGATCGGGTAGGTTACTATTCTCGATAATAATAATAAAGGTATAAATAATTACTTTAAAATAAAATAAATTTTAAATAAAAGGATAAAGAAGTTTCTAGGACGAGGAAAAAAGTTAATAATATAATACTTAATTAAATAAAAGGGCTAGGGGCCTTATTAAAATATATAATATAATAATTAGGATCTTAAAAACGTAGAGAGCGTAATTAACGACTATAATATAAAGTCGTTATAAACTATATAGGTAGTTTAAGGGACGATATTACTCTATTTATTTATTAATCTTTATTTTATTTTCGCTTTATTACGCGACGATAACTTTATTATTTAATAATAACGAATTTCTTAATAACCCCGCTACGTTAATACGGTATTTTTAATTTACTTAAATAATAATAAATCGTTTTTTTCTCGCTCGATACGATTAATAAATATTACCGTTATTATATTATTTAGCTATAGTATTTTATATATTAAATAATATTAATATATCTTTCCTCTTTTAATCTTAAAATTAATTATTTATTTATATCGCTCGCTTTTATCGAGTATAATACGATATCTTCGTTCTAATAAATTTTTAATTATAATATAATTAAATTACGTTCGAGAAAGGCTACGAAGAAACTAGCCCTAAAGATTAATAAAATAAAGATAAAGAAAGTAGTAAAAATAACTAAAATTAAACGAATTAAAATAACGAATAATAATAAGGATAAAAAGTCTAGCGCTTTTATTTCTAAATAAAGCGATAAAATAGATAATAAGTAGGTTATTAAAAACGAAGTCGACGATAAAGTTAATAGTTAAGAAATTAAGGATTTACCGTATAATAAGTCTATATATAATATAACGGAAGATAAAGACATTTAGTTATTAGTAGGTAGATATCTTTCTTTATTATAAACCGGGCTAGTTATTTAATATAATAAGATTTTCTTAAATACGCGATTTAAGAACTAGTTAAAGATATTTAATTTAAGAAATAACCTATAATTTAACTAAGTAAATAACGGGTAATTAATTACAATACGATTAATAAAGAATAATTATATAAAATACGCGATTATTTTTAATTATACTTAATTATACGGGGATAAAGGGAACTTATTATAGAAACTAGATTAATTAATTTTAATAAAAGGGGGGAAATATAACCGATATATCTTTATAGAAAGATATAGTTATCTCTCGGCGGATAAAATAACGAGAGTAAAAAAACTCTCGACGCTATCGAAGAAATTAAATAAAAAGGGCCCGAAAATAACGAAGTTTACGACTTCGAAGAAACTCTTAATATAAGAGAAATCGATATTTAAAAAGCTTAATAAAAATAATAAAAGCGATAAAAGCGAGTCCGAAACGGAAAAAAAGTTTTCGGTTTCGAAGAAATCTTTAAAGAAATTAATAACGAAATTATTCCTACCGAAGAAATTAACTTTAAAGATAACCTCCTTTATAAAATCGATTAATAATAATAATTCTTAGCTAGCTAATATTAAATTACTTAATATCGAGGTATAAGAACGTTAGAAGAAGTATATTAAAATTATATAAACGTCTAGTAACTTAATTATATAACTAGAAGAGTTAAATAAAATTAGGGAAATATTTAAAATAAAAGTCGCCGCCGAAACTAAAGCCGTAAATTCTTTAAAGTGGAAAACTACGGCTACCTTATCTACGCCCTTAAAGAAGTAAATAAATAAGAAAACTATAGTACCTACGACTATAAGATAATAGGTCGAAATTAGTAAAAAAGATTTCTTAATTATACCTTAAATTATATTTTAGACTTCGATTTTCCTTATAATTAATATTTCTAAATAAATTATTTCTTCTTCTACTATATTTAAAAGCTTTAAATAAAAGAGAGTAAAGCGCGTAACGGAGAAGATTAAACGGGATAAAATCTTAATTAATTTAAATATAAAAAAAGCCCCTTTAACGTAGATAATAGTAGGTATTTCTACGGTAATAAATAAATCGTTAACGATCGCACCGCCTTTAATAAAAGATAGTTCTATATTATCGTAAATTAATAGGAACTAGATTACGGAGTTAATATATTATTAATCGGGAAGTATTACTCTTTACCTAAACACTTAATTTATTACGGACGTCGAAGAATTACTTTTTTATACTAGCCCTACTATAAATAAAAAGAGTATAATAAAATAAGTTTTCTTACCTAAGGCTACGGGAGCGAATATAATTAATTTAGGAATAAAGCGCTCGAAGAAAATAAAATCTAATAAATAAACTAAGCCGTTAAAAATAAAAGGGGAGATTAAGGATATTTCTATATCGTTAGAGAATTTAAATAATAATACTAAAGAGGAATCCTTAGTCGAGATCGTTAAGGAGGTATTTATTAAATCCGAAAACTATATAAACGCGCTAATAGCCAGAAATAACCTCCTAGAAAATAATAATACTATTTTATATAATTATATAGATTTTTTAGAAGGCCTTATTATTAAAGTTAATAATAAGATAATCCGCGTTTTATTAGTCCTAGAAGTCTTTTATATTATTTTTATTTAATATTATACCCGCCTTTTAAATTAATATAGGGTCGATTATTTACTACGGGGTTTTTTCGATTCCGTAGAAATCGAAATACCTAAAGATTAATTAATTAAAAATAAATAAATAAAATTAATCTAAAGAGTTAAAAACGTTAACGGTATTAAAGACTTCGTTAATAATCTTTTAGCTAATATTAATATAAATATAAACTCGTTAATTAAAAGATATTCGGCTTTAGAACGAGTACGTAATCGAAAGAAATTTAAATAGTAAATAACTACCGATATTATACTAGGCGGTAAACTTATTAAAGAGAGCGATAAACTATATAATTAATTCGATATAACCGCGTAAACTACTTTAGATTATAACGATCGCGCCGTTATCGAAGTTATTACCGATAATAAGGTTACGTAAATTACTATAATTATTATCAATTATAACGAACACCCTATTACCGATATTTTAATTACTAATAACTAAGAACCTTAGTTAGGTACTATAATAAATATATTAAAGACTACGGATACTCCTCTATTTAATATTTATAACTTAATAGTTAATCTCCGTTTTAACGACTTTAGGTAAAAATATCGTCGTCTTCCTATTAATACGATACGTTTATAATAGTTTTAAGTCGAGGTAATAAAGAATGGATTATATTAACGATTATAATATTTATTCTCGTTTATACTTTTATTTCGAGGCCTCGAGGACGTAAGGCCTTTACTTATAGGGGTAACTATTATAATTACTAGTACCTTAATATAAAAACTAGTACCTTAGTATAAAAGTTAGTACCTTAGTATAAAATAATAGTTTATTCGTACCGCTAGATAAAAGAAGATATATATAATATACTAAGACTGAATCTTGACTACTGTTTTATTTCGTTGATACTATAATTCTTACGTGTCTTATTTCGTTAACACTGTATTCTTACCAAGAAGAGTTATATTATCGAATATCTCTTATTCTAAAAAGATTAGAGATTTATATAAAACCGTTAAATAAATATTAAAAATATTTTCGCGAACGAATTTATTAAGGAATATAAATGATAGGCTAGATATTAATTAAAATTCTTCTTTTAAAGTCGATAACTTTAGAAATATAATTATATTTCTCTTTTATATTATCGCTCTTTACCTATCTTTATTAATAAATAATTATTATATTAAATCTATTTATCGAGCTCTATTTAGAGTACGGGTACTATAATAATATTAAAGAGATATTATATCGAGAATTAATAAAATTACTTTTTAATAGTTTTAAATTATTTATTTAATCGTATATAAATTAATATAGCCCGAATATCTTAATAGTATATTATTTATATATTTCTTTATATAAATTTAGGTATATTCCTCTCGTTATTATTATTTCTTAATTAAATAATATATTTATAAAGGAAAAAACTTCGGATAATATATTATTTATATAATTATTTAGTTAAATCGGGATTAGCTCCGCGCTAAAATAGTTTTAATTTTGAAAATATTATTAAACGACTTTCTCTAGCTAGCTAGATTTATATTAAAATTTAATTTTTCAAATATATATTTAGGGCCCTAGTTCTTTAATATTAATATTTTTATAATATTATATATATACGCCCTTATTTCATTAATACTATAGTTTTTATTATTAGTTATTTATATTATTTTTATACCTCTCTATTACTTTACCCCGTTATCGCGATTTTAATACTAAGTTTTACGACTCTATATTAAATTTTAAAACTCTATAAACCTACTCGTAATCGGTCGATAATTTAAAATATATATTATTTATTTATTTACTTCTATATATAGAAGTTATTTATATTATTATTTATAATACTTTATATAAATATATTAACGAGGGCGTTAATTTCTTTCTTTTAAAAAAAGGCGATTTATTACGAGATAGACTTTAGTAGGAGTATTATTATAAATATTTATTAAAATAACGGGCTAAACTCTACCGCTAACCCTATCGAGACTAGAGTAATATTAAGATTCTAATAAAGTAATATTATAAAAATACTCTCTTTATTTATATAGATATTTTCTAGATTACTAGATATATACCCCTCTATATTTAATTAGTCGCTATAGTTATTATAATAATACCGACGTAATTTATTTAGGCGACGTGGGTATATAGTAATAAAACTACTATTTTATCCCTAATATCGTTAGCGCCGACGATATTATATATATTTAAATTCTAAATAAGTAGATCTTTAATTATAGTATATAACTAGGTTATAAAGAGAGTATTTAATAATAGAATCGTTATAAACTAGGTATAAATAGGATTTCCGGTATTTTCTCTTTATCCTAGCCGAAAAATATAAATCCGACGTCTTTTCGAGGGCCTAGTAATACTATCGCCCGCGGTAGATATATTAATAATTAAGGTAAACTCGGCTATTAATTAAATATAGAGGGGGGTATCTATCTAGCGATTAGAGGGGTATTTATATAAATAAAAAGGATATCTCTATAATATCTAAAGCCGCTAGCGTAGAGCTAGTAATTTAGTAATAATATAAAAGACGTAAAGTAATTACGGGGTTTATTATTAAATAGTTTTTAAATCCTAAATTTAATAATAGAATTAATCTCTAAAGATTCTAATAAAACGGGGGAATACTAACTCGATATAGAATTATTAAAAGTTAAAACTTTACGATATTAAGGTTAGAACCCTATATCGATAAATAATAATATTATAAAGATAGCGGAGTGTAGGTATATATAATATACTAGCGCTTTTAACGGGGCGTAGGCGTATATAATATATTATTACTTTATAATTACTTCTCTTTTTAAGTCTTAGTCTTTAGGTATTTAAATACTTTAGTTAAAAAATATTTATTAAAAATCCTTTAAACTCTTTAAGAGAAATAAGAGAAAAAAGTTATTTAATATAATAGCGTTACTATATAATAACCTAAATATAAGGTTATATACTTAATTCTTTAATACCTATAATACTAGTTACGGAATAATATTTAATTAATTAGTCGAAGTTTATTAAAAAACCTTTAAACCCCTTAAGGGAAATAAGGGAAAAAAATCTTTAAATTTATACTATCGGTCTTATAGCGCTAATATATAGTACTAGTCGCGGAATAATACAAAACTATTTCCTATAGTACTATTATATAGTACTAGTAGCGGAAGAGTAATACTATTAAACTACCCCTATTATATAGTAATATTTATAATAAATAAATAATATATTTATAAAACTGTCCCTATAGCGCTAATATATAGTAATAGTAATTAATTAAATAATATTTCTTTCGTCCCTATAGTACTATTATATATAATAGTAGCGGAGCGAAATAATATATACTATTATTCTTATAGCGCTTATAGTATTTATAGTAAATATAGTATATTAGATTATTCCTATAGTACCTATAATACTAGTAGCGGAATAATAGTAACTACCTTTATTATATACTCTTATTATACTATAAAAATACTAGTAGTAAAGTATTATATATAATCGGTATAACTCTAATATTATACCCGGAGATTAATAATAATATAACTACTATAATAATAGTTATATTTATTAATAAAAGCGAGGTAGCGGAGCGGAGGCGCGTATCGACGTATTATAATAATAAAATATTTAGCGCGACGGTTTATTATTAAAATAAACTCGCTCGCTTATTTATTTTCTCTCTTTATAACTCCTCTAGTCTTTTTTATATATTATTACTTTAACTCTATAATAGCGTTTTAGTATTATAACTAATATATAAATAATACTCTCGTTATATATAATTTTCTTTTAGCTCTATAAGTAGCTCCTATTTACCAATAATATTAATTTATTTATATTAATATAATTTAGTTATAAATATACTAGTAAATATAACTAGTCCGCTATTAACGCGACTATATAATATTAATTATAATAGTAGTTTATTATACTTTATAACTCCCTTACCGGGTCTACTTCTATTAATTTAATAATAATTATATTCGAGGTATATCCCCTCCTTATATACTCTATTATATTAATTATTACGGAATCGATTATTACGTAAAGATAAATTATAACCGTAAACTTTAAAGTAGTATATATTAATAATAATAAATTCCTAAATCTTTCCGGAGGAAGGTAAAGAGGTCTATATATCGATATATTTATATTAGTAATAAAACTTTTAAAAAAGAATATAAATATAATTTAATAAATAAAGAAATTACTTAATAGCGTAAAATATATAATAAAATAATAGTAATTAATAGGTAAACCTCTACTATAATTATTAATTTATAGAATTAATTAACGGCGGCGAATTAGTATATTAAGGAATTAAAAGCGATAAATAAAATTCTCGAAAAAAAGACCGAGAGTTTCTATTAATATAAACGGGACTTAAAGAGTCCCGAGGAAGATAATATTCTTAAGGATTATATTAAAGAGACTACGTTTTTTTCTAATAATTTCGATAATAATTAAATCTTTCGTATAATATAATAGTAATATCGAATTCTTTTTTTCTTAAATCGGCGCTAGTTAAGTTTACCTAGATATATTATTTAATAGTATATTTTAGGCGTTTATATAGACTATATTTAAAGTAAAAATATTCTTATAAATACGATATCTTATCGTTATCGTATATAAATAGTTTAATAATAAATTAAATTTAGTTATACCCTAAAACTATATAATAAAATTATAAATATAAAGGAGAATGTCCGTTATATAAATATTAATATAAAAGTAGTAATATTTATTTTTAATATCGGCTCCGTTTACTCCATTTTATTATCTTATATAATTAAATAACCTCTTTAATTATATTTATATATTTACGTTTACTACCCGCCTATTTAAAGACTTTAATTAATTTATTAATATTAATAAACTCTTTATTTAATAATTATTAATTATATTCTTCGCCTTAATTAGTTTATTTAATTTTATACTAGATATTTTCTTTATTCTTAATTTTATTAATTACCTCTTCTATTTTCTATAGTTTATTATTATTAATAAATTCGGGGGCTTATATAAAAGATTCCGCCGTATTAATATAATCGCGAAGATAATATAACTTAAATAACGATATATAAAAAGTATTATGAATTCTATATATAAAAGATAATAATAGGCGGTAAATTTATACTCTTATTTTATTAATAATCTTAAAGGGCCCTATAAACTTATAGGATAATTTTTTATTTAGGTATTTTTACTTTAAATTCTTTATTATTAATATAACTAAATCGCTAACTTTATAACTTTATAGTTTATACGTTTTATTATATTATTTAGTTTAGTATTCGATAGCGCTTTATAAATACTTTATAATTTTATTCTTTAAAATTTATAATTATTATATTTTATTATTTATAATTAATATTTTTTTTTCCCTAAAGTCGTCCTCGACCTCCTAACGGATTTTAGGATAATAACTATATATACGGAAAAATAACGTCGTTCCGACGGTAGTACTCTAATTATTATTTATTAAGAATTCTACTATAGGTAGTAATTTAACTTAATTTATTTATTTATTATTAATAAATATACGTAAATAGTACTTTAGTACCTAATTTTAATACTTTATCTACTTATTTATTTAAGAGTAAAAGGTAGTATTTAGACGTTATTTAATTTTCGAATAAAAATATATAACCGATTAGAAAGCGCTCGTAAAAATAGAGCCTTTATTACTAATAATATTATTAGATATATTATAGCGGTAAATAATTTTAGAATAAAATACTTCCGTTAGCTAAACGGTATCGATTTTAATAATTATAAATATATATTTAATTATTTTAATAAATCGATTTATAACGATAAAAATAATATTATAAATAGTACCTTTATATTTACTAGGCGGTAAATTAATTATAAAATCTATAGAAATCTCTTTCTAAAGTTAAATAGTAATAGGAAGCGAATTTAATTCGTTATATAAACGATATCGCGGCGTCTTCGTCCGCTAATATATATCGTAAATTTTAGTATAATTCGTAACTTATTTTAAATTACCCTCCTAGAAGAATTTTCGGGTAAATAATTTATACGACTTTATAGCGCTAAAATAACCTATTAAAGAATTATTATAATACTTTTTTATAAACTCTTCCCTTAAAGCTTTATCTCTTAATATATAAAAATAACTATTATATTTTAATAATCTCTCGGAGTTTATAACTTATACTTTATTCTTTATATAACGGCGGTCCTTTAATATATTCGTTTTAGTTCGAAAAGAGTTTATTTAATTATTATAAATTTATAATTCCCGAATTAACGTTTTAATAGGTCTTTTTAGATTATTATATATAGTTTTAAATACTACTATAATATCCCGTTTTAAAATTACTACTCTTAACTCTATAATTTAAAAAGTAAAGATTATAATTACTTTTACTTCTTTATTTTCTTCCGATAATTTACCGCTAGTCTAAAAAATAAGTTTATTCTAAAGTATTAATAATAATTTAATATTTAACGGCGATACTCCTTTATAATTAAAGCGCCGCGATAATATATTAATAGGATTTAATTTTCTAGCCCGATAAAAGATTTTAAAATTATAAATAATTAATCTAAATACCTAACGGGCCTATTTAAAGTTTAATTTCTTTTATTTTATAAAACCCTTTAGGTTATTATAATTAATCTAGATTTTAATATAATAAAAACTATTTTCTAGATAATATCGCTATTATTTTATTACTACTATAATAATAAATAATTCTTAATTATAAATCTTATAGTTTTATTTTAAGGAATTTAATTTCCGCGACTAGAATATTATAAGGCGCTAATAATTTTTCTTATCCTATTATAATAATATAGAGTTAAAGTTAAAGTTAGAAGTATTCGTCTTTATATATAATTATTCAATTAGATTGTAATAGTGTAGAAAAGACGCGTTTACGAATATATCTCGTAAAATCTAAAATACTTCTATAGCGCCGTCTATTTATTTTAACGGATTTATTTTTTTATTTACTTTACTACTTTTAAATAAATTAATAAACGATATAGTTATATTAAAATAACTATAAATAAACTATTTATAAAAGTTAACGAAGCCTAAAAAGATTTATATTTCTCGATAAATTTTTAGTTAAAGTTATTTCTTAATAGTCTTAATATATTCCGGGTCTATAACTACTTTATTAATAAATATAATAAAATTTAAAAACTCGACCGTTTCGGTACCGAATTAATATTTCTTAAAATTAATAAATAACTAGAATTAATATAATCGTTTAAATATTTATTTAATATACCGTTAATACTCCGCCGGATTAATACTATAAATTAGGATATTATCTAAATATACTATATACGTTATATTTATTAAATTTATAAATATATAGTTAATATAAATTTAAAACGTCGCCGGTATATTAGCGAGCCTAAAAGGTATAACCAAATATTCGAAATAACTATAACGAGTTCGGAAAATAATTATCTATTTATCGCCTTCCTTAATCTAGATCCTATAATAAATATCTTTAAAATCTAATTTTATAAAGATTTTAAAACCGTATAAACGATCTAATATCTCGGTAATTAAAAATAACGGGTATTAATTCTTAATAATTACCGCGTTTAAGTTTTAGTAATTAATATAAAGATATAATTTATTATCCTTTTTAAATATAAAAAAAATAGGTACTTTAATTAAAAATATTAAATAACGGATCTAGTCTTTATGAAATAAAGATTCTAAATAACGCCGTAGCTCTAATAATTTAGTTTGAAATAAATTATAAAAAGACCTATAAAACGGTTCTTTATTAATTTTTATTTTAATAATATAATCTCTTTATTTAAAAATAAATAGGGTACTCGGCTTTTTATTAGAAAAAATATTATAAAACTCTATAAATTCCTTAAGAATCTTTAGATTAAGAAGTTCTTCCTATTTACTTTATACTATTATAATATATATAACCGCGAATATATTCGGTTCGTTTTTAAAATTACTAGTAAATTTAATTAATTCCTTAATTTATAAATTACTAAAATTAACTTTAAACCGTTATTAATCCGCTTTAGAATTAATTAATATCTTTAATTAATATAACCTAGATATATCTAGAATAATATTTAAATCTTTAAAGTTTATAGTATAGAATAAAGTATTATATTTATACCTTTAATTTTAATTATCGACTATTTAATAATTTAATTAATACGCGCTATAATAATATATACTTCACCCGTTAATTACTTTAGCTAGTAGTAAAGTAATATTATAAAATTCTAAATTATTTTTAATAATAAACTATTATAAAATTAAATTAATTTATACTTTAGAGTTAATTAAAGTAATAAATTACTTAATTTTATCTTAAAGAGTAATCTAACCCTTAAAAAGAATAAAAGAATATATTTTTATTAATCGTTTTTCTTACTTTTTTTCCGAGGTATAAATTAGGCTTAATCGTTTTTTACCGATACTATACCGACGTATATAACTAGTTTATTTATATCGGGATATTTAGGTTTAATATAATTTTCTATTTTATAATAATAATAAATAATCTTATTATATAAAGAATTAGTAGTATTAATTTTATATTTATTACCCTTCTCCTTTAAATATACCTATTTAATATTATCGCCGGTATTAAATTTAATAATTCGGTTTACTATAAATTTTTCTTTATTAAAGTTCTTTAATTAAGAGCCCGAATTAAAATTAAAACTACCTATTAATTATATATACTTTAGATTCTTTTCTTATATAATAATCTAAATAAGAATTTCTTCTTTTTAAATAAATATACTACCGGTATTAAGGATTTTATTTTTAAACTTAGGTTTAAATTTAGTTAAAAAGAAATTTACTTTATACTCCTTTAAAAATAAAAATAACTAGGTTTTTATTTTCTTAAAATAAACCTTAAATAATAATATCTTTTAATAAAATTATTATTTAACTTCCTCCTACTTTTTATAAACGAGGAGATAATAATTAATTAAATCTATTATTAAATTAAGAAGAAATTCTTAAAAAAACTAAATATAATACTAGTTAAACTATATAAATTATAGTATTTATATTATTATATTAAAGGGTTACCTTCTAACGAGTATATATAATATATAATCTTTAAATAATTAGTAATGAAATATTTAAGACTAATTAAAAATTTAATATTTACGTCGCGGAATTAGTATAAATATTTACCTTCGCTCGTACCTTTATAAAAACGTATTTTATTAAAGTATAATATTTTCGCCCTAATAAGGATATCATTATTAAATATAGTTAAATTTATTATTATTCTACTAGTAGGCGTAATAATTAGGGGACCTCTATTATAAATAATAAATTCTAATAATACTCCGTTAACGGGCGTAGAAATAATAGGATTATATAGTATTTAATTTTAAATTTATAATACCCCTAACTCTTATTATTATTTAAGGCGACGGTTTTCTTTTTTAATAACTTTAAATTATATATCTAAAATCTCTTCGAGGGTAGTAATATCTTTAAATTCATTATTATCTTTATAGCGGGGGTTATCGAAGGGGGGTTAATTAATATTATTATCGTTAAATTCTTCTAAACGTCCCGAGGTTAAACCCGATATTATAATAATAATAGGTCTTTTCTTTAAAAAGATTTAAAAAATTATAATTATAATATCTAAAGTTACTAGCGTAGAGCTAGCGGCTTAATAATAATATAAAAAATATAAAGTAATTACGGGGTTTATTATTAAATAGTTTTTAAATCCTAAATTTAATAATAAAACTAATCTCTAAGAATTCTAATAAAACGGGGGAATATTAATTTGATATAAAATTATTAAAAATTAAAACCCCGTAATACTAAGGCTAGAACCCCGTATCGATAAATAATAATATTATAGAGGTAGCGGAGCGTAGGTATATATAACGTACTAACGCCTTTAGCGGGGCGTAAGTATATATAATATATTATTATTTTATAATCTCTATAATACTACCCTTCTAGTATATTAGGGCCAAATTCTCTATAGAATAATTAATATCTTTTATACTGTATATTATTATATTAATTTCTTATTATATAATTTTAATACTTTTAAATACGTCTCGTTAAAGTTAATATCTTTAATTTATCGAAATTCTTTTACGACCTAGCGCGCCTTATATCGAGTAATATTATTAATTAAATCTATTTTAATAAATAAAATCTAGCGGCCTAGTAGAATTTTCTTATTATTAAATACTAGTACTAAATCCTAAATCTATTAAATTTTATAAAAATTAAATTCTTTTTAGAGTACTACTAGTTATTATTTTTTATCTAAATTATTTAGAGTTTTATAAATAATTATAAAAACGTTAAAAATTAAATTAATATCTATTTTAATAAGATATATAACGAAACCTCGTTATTAAATAATAGATTATAAATAAGCTATATTATTAATAGTTTATAAATATAATTTAGTTTATTAATAATAAGTTAATTTTATAGAGTTTATAAAGTTATAAACTAGTATATAACTAGTACTAAGAGCGCGCTAGTCCCGATTAAATATAAGGTCTAGCGTTTCGTAATACTCGTTTAATATTTTATATTTTATTATCGACGCTTTTATTATATATTTTACTCTTAACGAGTTTAACTTTCTTCTAGAAGTTATTTATAACGACGTAATTCTACGATTTCTTATATATAAAATATAGAGTTATTTTATTTTTATTAGTAAAGAATTCTTTAACCTTATAATTATCGTCCGATATTTTATTTTTATTTTCTAATAATTTATTTAAGAAGATATATTACTTTTCTTTATTCTCGTTTAATTATTTAGGATCGACGACTTCATCGAATATTATATAAATTAAGATAATTATCTTTTTATTATCCTATAAATAGAATATATTAATTATATTATATTTTATAAAAAATATTTAATACTTCTATTATCGAGTTTCTTTTTATTAAGATCTTTATTATAGTAGTATACTATATATCCGAATATATAAAGGTATCTTATAAAGGGTCTATTATTTATTAATACTTTATATAAAGTTATAGTACTAAGACTCCTAGTCGGGCTATAGTTATAGTAGTATATAACTATTTTAATTACTTTACCTTATAGGGTTTTTAGAAGTTTAGAGTTAAATAAAATACTTTTTATATATTTAAATAATATATAGATATATCGTTCTAATACTTTATTCTAATTAGGGTTATATATAGTAGTAGGAATTTAATTAACTTTATATTTAATAAATAATATCTATATTCTCTTATCTATATTTTTACTAATATTATTACTTTTAAAATACTAAATAAATCTCCTAGTATTTTTAGTATACTCGAAATAAAGATTTATTATATTAATTATATCTAACTTCTTTATAAATAAGTAAATAATTAGTTCGTTAATAACGTTATCGAGTAGAATAAATATATAACGCTTTCTCTTTAATATATATATAATTTAACTACCGCCGGTAATATCGGTATATATTAACTCGCTTTAATTAATAGTTCTCTTTATTTAATTAAATCGCCTAGGTACGCGAATAATAACTTAATATTAATACTCTATAATATATAGTTTATACTTTTTGATAAGTAGTTTTAGGGCCTAAAATAATATAATTTTCTAAATATTTATTCCTTCTAATATATACGCTAGTCTTTTAATATTATTTATATTTAAATAATAAAGCCTCCTATATTATTAAATTCATAATCCGGATTTAATTAAAGAACTAGTAATTATAGGAAATAGAAGAAGAGGATTCGCCCTAACTTTAAATATAGATAGAGATTTTCTTAGATTAAGCGAGTATCTAGTCTCGATATAAATTCTAGATAAATAAAACTCTCTTTATTTATTTAGGATATTTATTCTTTTATTAACTACCTAAAATTTATAATTATTCTACTCTAGTATTCTTAACGATAAGAGATTATATTCTATATCGAGAACGTAGTATATATTAACGAGATTTAACTCCTTATATTTACTATTAATAAATAAATTAAAAATGATAATATTAATATTATAAATCCTGTATTAGGATTTATCTCTAATTATTATAAATTTATATTACTTCTCTTTATATATAACTTTATCAAATAAGGAGAAGTTATATATAATATAAATATTTATAACCGAGTTTATCTAGAAGGTATTATTTTTATTATTATTTAATATTTTAACTTTATTTATATAATTAGGAATAAGTATTTTTTTAATTTTTTTAACTCTAATAAACTTTTTACCTAAATCGTTAATATAGTTTTTAATTAAAAGATATTATTTACTTTTATATACTTTTTAACCTTCGGGCCTTTTATCTTTATAAAGATAATAGTAATTTTTAATAAAATAATATTCTTTATAACTCTCGTAATTCTTTCTTTCTTTACGCGCCTTATTATTAAATTTATTATTTTAATAATCTCTATTATTTTTACTCTTTTTATAATTAGGATTTATAGAGTTATTCCTAGATCTTAATCTATAGTTAAAATTATCACGATTTCTACTCTTATTATTTCTATATTTATTCTATTTTCTTAGTATTAAAGTTTTTAAATTCTATCGACGGTTATTATATTTTAAGAGTTTATTAAATATATTATTTAAAGTAAATATTATCTTATCTCTTTTAACTAGACTTTATATATTAATAATATATATATATAATTTAGAGTTAATTTCTACTCTAAAGTATAATACTAGTATTTAATTAAGTAATAGGGTTCCTATATTAATAAATCTCTTTTAATATATTTTTATATAGTTTTTATAATCTAGTAAAGATTTAAAATTATCCTAGTCTTTATAAGTAATTTAATATATATATAAATCGATAGTCTACGCGTTAGAATACTCGAATAACTAGTATAAAATATTTATTATTTTAATATTATTCGTAATACTAGTAATATAAATCTTTAGGTTTAATTCTAAATTAAATAAATTATAATTATATACTATTTTATAATTATCTTTTTATTTATTTAATTTTTCTTAATATTTTTTTTAGTTACTTTATACTCTTTTTTCTTTTCCGATATAATAAATATAACTTTATATAATCTTCTTTTAATATCTCGATAAGTAGTTATTCTATTTAACGGATCTAAAGTAATAAAATATTAATATTTATCTTTATTAATAATATACCTCTAGATTTTTTTAATTTTTAGAATAATAGTAATATTAATTTTTTATAACTCTTAATTACTTTTACTTTTTAATTTAGAGATTTTTATATTATTATTACTTCCTATTATATCTAAAAGTAATATAGATAAAGAGTAGTTAATATTAAAGACTTTAAGGATTTTACTTTTAAAGTAGTAGTATAAAAAATAAAAAATATTATTATTTTCTTAACGGCTCTCTAACTCGCTCTAGGAATATATTAAATAAATTATATAATAAATATATTATATACCGGGTTTAAAACCCGTTAATAATATCTATAGAGATAGTTCTTTCATATATTAATATAGTTTATTAAGGAGTAGTAACTATGGTAGTTGCCAGCTATATATTATCTTAAAGGGCTTGCCCTAGCCCTAAGCCAAGAACTGCTTAGTAAGCCAGGCTGAACAGGGAATGGTAGTTGCAATCCAACGATCCTTACGTGCGATAAGTTGGAGTTGCTGACATCAAGTGCCAAACAGTGACCCAGTGGCTAGGTAACGTGCCTCCCACTGATCGATCTTCGATAGCAAGCCTTCGAATGGTGTGGGTAGATCATAGATACGTTGGTAGCTCCATGCTCGTGTCCAGCAAAATTGATAGGTGTGGGTGGCGGACTTTGTCCCTTGCCGCGGGATTCCTTCTGCTGACCCAACTTGTCAACGCTCATGGCGACTTGCTCATCCATCGCACATGCCTGGATCTGTCCCACGATTGTAGTGAGCTTGGACACAGAGTGTCCCCTCCACCATCCCTAGTAGCCTGAGTGGCGTCTGCGGAAGCCCTGTGAACTCTGGTTGAGCGCAGATGATCTTTTGTGTGCTAAAGTAGAGACAATCTGGGATGGCGACTCCAAGCTGATTGGGGGCAGAATACCCAACATTGTCACGTTGCACGAGGCATTGCGAACCATATGCCACTTTCTTTTATGACCGAATAGCTTGTGTCTACTCAAGTAAGCCTAACATTCGCCTAACAGAATTCAAAGATCAAAAATTGTCACCATAGTTTTTCTTGCTCTTGCTGAGGACAACAGCAAGTGTCCTTTGCTGAGATGAAGACATAGAGAATCTTGTAGCCAGTTCTTTTCTTGACGACTACAAACAGTTTTTAGCGTGAAACATGTAGAACATTGGCGCTGACAGGATTCATTCGGCTCAAGCTACGCTGTTGCAAGTGTTCAGGACAAAATCAACGAAGAAGGGCCCTCTGCACTGCGTTGGACAACGGACGTGGACGAATATAACATGAAGTACTATACCTTCATCATTGGATTGGCAATGAACTGACATTCGCGGAGCTCAAGCTGCGTAAATTCTGGCGAATGCTGGATGAATGGATGCCATGAAGCCACATATGAATGAAAGCTGGCCAAAGTAGACGATGCCACATCAAGGCCCACTAAGTACTGCCCCTTCCATTGCCGCCAGAGTGAAGATAGGCTTGAATTGATGGATTTCGGAGCATGTTCACCAAATACGGGCTTGTCGTTCCGAGTTCCAAATTTGACTGCACGTGGGACGCAAGTTATGAGCTAAGAATCGACCTCCCCTTCAACTTTGCCACCACCATTTTGGTGAGCTTCTTCGCCATTCATTTCCAGCTGGTCAATACTCGCACTCAGATCAGCCTCACTGTGCTGCGGCCCATTCCGCGCTTTCCCCTTCTTCGGCCCCCGCTTTGTCTTGCCAGCACCAGCGACTGTAAGTGGAGCTTCTCTCACCCATCTCGCAATAGCTTCTGCCCTCTCAGTACTGATCGGATACTCCTTGCCATCCTCCTGAGCCCAGCGCTTCGGGCTATTGCCACCTTGACCAAGCTCCTCCCGTCTCTGCTCTTCAGCCCTGCGCTCCCTTGCCGTCACTGCAGCTTGGAAGCTCGCCTCGTCGTAGACACGCTCATCGGCCAGAGCTTCCAAGATTGCTTCTTGCCTACGGCGTTCTTTTGCTTGTTCCTCAGTTTCTTCTTTCTTAGTCGAGCCCACTTGTCCAGGCAATGGAGCAGGTGCGCAAAGAGTCTCCCACGACTGTTGTAGTCCAACCCACTTGTTCGCGCGGCGCACGACCTCAATCCAGTCTGCACGACTTGGGGAACGCGCTGCGAGAAAGATTGGGTAACCATCACAGATGCGGGCTAGTCGAGCTACCATGTGGGCGTGTCTTAGGAGCTCCTTTGGAGATGTTTGAATAAGCGAATGGCATAGCAATAGCGAGTGAAGAGCGTCAGTGAACAGTGGATGATACGTCACTGCTTCATGCTGCTCAGAGTCCATGAAATGGTTCGCAAACCCACCTTGTGGCTCTTTTTGCGAGGCTTGCTTACAGGGAGCAAGTGCTTGCGATGTTGCAGGATAAGGTGGAAGGTTCTCAGGAGGCGTTGCAGAGAAAAGAGCAGACACGGGATGTATCTCAGGCGAAGGGAGACCGGCATACGGGTTCTCCGCGGACACTCCATCGTTGGCAGTGCGACGCGACTCCTTGGGTTTGTGAGGGACAAGCGAATCAGAGAGATGGCCGTTACTCAGGCTAGAATTCCCCGACATTTCGAGCAGTCTCTTTGCAGGAGGTCCGTTCTTAGGCTTCCCATAGCCTCCAGCTGCAGCATTGATTTTGCGGAAGAACACCTCTGTGACCTCGGCTGGGAGCCCAGGCGTATAGTCGAAGTGCGAGAGAAAACCCAAGTAGTCTCGCAGGGCCCGTTTGGCATTTGTCTTGACCATCTTGCGTGCTTCGAGACGACGTTCGTGAGCTGCTTGCTCCGCAGGAATTTGCGCAAGCTCCGGCTGAGATTCCGGTAATTCGTCTGCTGCCTTCAAACCGTCGAGGGAGGTGTTGACATGCTGACAGGCAATCGTAAGATACACCCCGGCACGATGGAAGAGCAATTGTGTCTCCAGGCTGCTGGGCTGATCCTCCTCTTCAATCTTAGGCTCGTACTTCCAATCCCGTGCGCCACCATTTCTTCTCTCTGCTCTACCCAGAGCGTTCGCAAGCTCTAGCTGGCCTCTCCCTGCATTGTGTTGAGACATTTTGTAGCGACAGACAGCCAGCGCCTCGCTCAAATCATGTGCGGCACCTGCGAAATCGTCTTTGAATATCTTGGTAACAGCTCTTGTCCGCAGTGGGGCGCCTTCGGCAGGCCGGTCTCGAATGACTTGATCTAGTGCCTCTAAAGTTGTGCATTGAGCGAGCATCCTGGAAGGGATCTTTTCGTGGAAAAAGTGGACATATCTTGCATCACTGTCATTGGGACTGCGTTGCAAGACCAATTTTGCAACCTCTTCCAAAGAAGAAGCGCCCTGCATAGTCGCAACACTGGCGGCGATTTCGTCAAACTTGTATGCACGTGATAGCTTCTGCGTCGCCTGCTCTCGCATTCTATGTTTTCTCTCTCTGCTCAATCTCGCATTTGGGCCACCTCCACCAATGCCCAAGCCAAGGGCGGCTGCCCCACCTCCACCCATTATGCCATTGCCCGCACTGAGAGCGTTGCTCAATGCAGATGAGGTGGTGCCATTGGCCGCGCGGATAGCCAGATCGGTTGCTTCCTCAACCAGACGCCGAACTTTGACCAGGTCAAAGAAGACGGCAGGGTCAATAGGACGGGGATGCGGGGATTCATAGTTGCTGTAGGCAAGCGACTCGAGTACCTCCGGAGGTAGCTGCAGCCAGGGACCGTGAAAGCTTGAAATATCTGTGTAATACGTAAGCCGTAGTCCTAGCAAATACGGGTTGGACGCACATCTCCAGTGTTTGTTGCGACAGATGATCAGCGCTGATGTTGAAAGGTCAGCGATTTTGTTCTTATTCTTGAGTTGCCCTCTGGTGCCTCCATTTGGGGCGGGAGAGATGGTGGGCGTCAATGGACTCGAGCCATTCTGCGTAGGCAGATCATTGATAGTATCTACAGTATTGCTAGACTTCTTCTTCTTCGTCATATTTGCGAAGTTGCGTGTATCGCTTAATTGTTTTCACACGATCTTACGTGCGAGTACCCTTTTGCTCGGCGAAGGGAAACACGGTCGAACTAGTGCAAGGCTACTTCGGGACAGGGCTACAGAATGGTCGAGGCTCGAGGCTCTCTCTACATTACTTGAAAAATGACTCTAAGGTACGCAATGGCAATAAAGCGAGCTATTCTATGAACAGCAAATTTCAACCTACTCCTATTGAGCCTCCAGTCTCGCTGATTACATCACTTTGAGCTAATCATCCGCACCCCAATCCTCCAAACTAAATAGATGCTCTTCGCTCTACCAACTTTACCCACCACATACACGCACATACGCATAATCCAGGGATGTCTCCTTGCTGCTGACACTCTCACCAGACAATGGGTTCTCCTAACCCTTGGACCCCAAGAGATTTGCTGTGCTTCGATTGTGCAAGAAGGGATCCTTGCCCATGCTACTTGTGATGAGTGCTTCTCGCATCGAACGCGACAATACTCCTTATCACTCCTAGCGTTGTCCCCTGCGATTCCGCTCTTAATTACGGTGCCCGGGCGAGGTGGACAGGCTGTATTTAGCACTAAGTCTTCTAAAGAGGTTGTTTTTCATCGCGCAGAGCTCTCATCCCCAATCCAATCCGTCGTTCTCAAGATTTCTCATAAGCTCCAGTTGCTGTTCTTGATTTAGATTTTGCAAAGGCTGTTGAGATATATACGGAGCGTGGAGGTATTGAGAATACTGATGACCAATGGATCCAAGATACTGCCGATAGTTGTGCTGTGCTGCGGGGTAGGACTGGAATGCTGGCAGGCTTTGCGGAAATGCATTGTACGTCGAAGCCTGATCATACCGGGTTTCGCGGTACGGAGAAGCGGAAGTCTGAGCAGGCTTCTGGGACACAGCATCTTGACAGCTACCAGATAACTTCGAATCGGAGACACTGTAGCTTCCTGACAGGGTTGAGTCGTTTATACTATAGTCTGAAGGTGTTGGCGATGCACGTGGCTTCCCCTGAGCTTTGTCGTGATTATGGAAATATCCCACAGGAGACGAGCGGGACACTTTCTGATGCTGATGCGGAGATAAGTGCGGTACCATCGGACTTGGTAGGAGAGGTGGTGTAATGGCATCTTGTAGGGATGCCGGTGAGGTTTTGTTGGAAGATGCATCAATGACATACGAAGTTTCACTTTTGCCATCGTAAGACTTAAGACATGCCGTGATGAGGTTTTGGTAAAGCTCCAGAGCAGATTCGACTCCAGGCCAGCGTTTGGAAGCCAAGTATATTGCATGCTGAGCAACGTTAATATTTTTCTCAATATCGTCTCTTGGATGTTCCCGGCGTATCTCTGGATAGGAAATCGCCCAGAGGACGGTGTTCAAGGCCATGAAAAGTGACTGGGTGAAAATCCATGTGAGATCCACTGATTTTGAAGTAATCTGGTTGCTTTGCATATCGATATTGAATAGGCTGGCGTCAAAGCATTGCCGCGCAGCCTTGATCGATGGTACGGGAACTTGGGGGGATGGCCGATAAAGGAACACGATCATTGTATTATATCTGCCAGTGAACCTAGTGTTATAAAGCGTTAGCAACCTGCAAGTTGTAATCTAACTCATGTTTCTACGACTGCTCCTGTAATACTACACATGGGCCCCACGGTGACAAAAGCCACTCGGGGTCTTGACAGGCCAGTTGTTCTGTAAGAAGCAGAGTGGTGGACGTTGATTTACCAAGTTTCACTCAGTCCACTTCCTTCGTCATTCTTGGGACTTGAGTATCGCCAATCATTCAGCTTTCTTTCCATTTCTAGAAACCAAGGATCCTGATCTGTCTTGGGCTCTGGTCGCTTCTTCAAATAGAGCTTTCGTCTAATCTCAGCCTGCAAGAGCCTCATCCTGAAGAAATGAATGGCGATCCATTTCTTCATGGACAGAGGACTCCCAGGAAGCACCCCGGCTGGCGTAATGAAACGATCGTCCACTGTCTCAAAAAAGCATACATTGATATGATCGAATGTGGTACCGAAAGAACTCGGTCTTCCTAGACTGTGCGACAAGCCGAATTCCACTGAAGTAATGATCCAGAACAAGCGTCGCCGCATGTCGATTTCGATTGCATTGAACTGAGACTGATATTTTCTGACTGAGGCGATGCTTTTTTCCTCGGTAATACCAAGCTCTTGACATAGCCTTGATGCTAGACCCACAACCCAGTAAGCAGCCGTACGTGTTGGCGTTAGCAACGAGTATTGTGCGATCAAGGCAAAGCATTGGAGGGTTCCGAGGTCCTTGGGTTTGACGGCTTTTTCAAGAAATGGCAACGCCGCGAGATAGTAGGAATCTGCTAGACCTGCATATTGTGTATCAAGCTTCTGCATACGTTTGCAATGACCATCCTTAGGGTGAAGTTCTTGTATGGATCACCCGAGCCGTTGTATACGTCCTCAACGACATTGTCAAAGGAGGGTTCGTGTAGAGTTGGTAGCATGTACTGGGCTTTTCGATTGAAGTTCTCCACCAAACTGTCAGTCAGACCATGAGTGGGCAGATCAGGTGCGGCGACATCACTGATCAAGGGATAAACTTTGCTGGTTGGTTTTTCTTCCTCTTTCGAGAAACATTCTTTGATCTGTTGGGCTTTGGTATCAGGGACAACCTCCTTGATGGTTTTTGTATTGGTATTCTGCTTCGCTAGCTCCATTACCAAGCGTGTTATCTAGACAACGAAATTTTCAGGACAAGACCGAGCTAAACGCATCAGACAAGAACTGCGCTTACCGCAATGCCACTCGAAGGCCCTAGATATCGCGATTCATCATTTTCTTTGAACCTGACGTATCCAGCACCTCAAGCCATATACTCCACGTCGGGACTCATATTGATCCTTTGATAGCCGGACCAGTTCCTCCTCCAGTGACTGCACCCTATTTTGAAGATGTTGGACATACGTTCGGGGTATACGTTTGCCTTTGGATGTATCAAAGTATTCGCAGAGGGCGTTGCTTCGCTCGCATGGGCCACAGCGAGGCAAGCCCGGGTCGCATCTTTTTTTCCTCGTGCGACACCTGACACAAGCAGTAAGAGTGTGAATCTTTGAGGCTGCAGCACCATCGCTGGTACTGCGAGGTCGCTGGTCGCTGTCCGCGGATCTGTAACCATGGCTGGCTGTGCCAACGTGCGCGAAGGAGGTTTGGGAATGGGCCATAAGGTTTACAGAATTTTGCGGAACCATTGACGCCGACGCTAAACGGATGGCCCGCGCACCAAATTTTGGGTGGGCCAACCACTAAAGTCGAGTAGAATAGGATATAAACGTAAATATACTATAAATCTACCTTAAGTAGTTAAATTTAAAGTTATTTAAGTATTATAAAGCCTTATCTTATTATAGGTTTACCTTACTACCGCTCCCTCTTTACCGCCGTTATAATCGCCGCCGTTCTAGAGTCTATTCGCGCCTTTATCTAATATAAATTCGAGCTAGGATATAATATCGATAATATCGCTACCGGCCCTTATAATATAAGCCTATATATATTATAGAGAATAATAACGATATAGAGGCTTTATAATACCGTTTTTATATCGAGTAAAAATCTAGAGGGGTAGCCTAAAAAGATTAATAAATTTTTAAAATATAAATTTCTATACTATCTTTTTAAATAGCCGATAGTTTATTTAAACGAAATAATTTACTTTTTATTAAACGAGTATAATATTATTATTAATAAAAGTATTATTTAATAATATCTTTACCGTACGCTTCGGATTGGCGTGGGGATCCCCAAAGGGAATGCTGGCGTGGGGTGGGGTGGGGTGGGGCGTGGGGTGGGGATCGCGGTTCGATCCCCACGCCAAGCTGGGGTGGGGTGGGGTGGGGATCCCTTGCGGATCCCCACTGCGCCAAGGCGGATTTCTAATAATCATTGTAATAACGCTGCTGCCCCCATAGATATGCGCACTTATGGCTGCTGCTGCCCCTATAGATGCGCGCACTCATGGCTGCTGCCCCCATAGATGCGCGCACTTATGGCTACTACCGCTGCTGCCCCTATAGATACGCGCACTCATGGCTGCTCCTGCCCCCATAGATCTGCTGCCCCCATAG
>JAABUS010000763.1_pt1 | contig 78153 bp, 67 predicted proteins | sample 5560161 | NCBI WGS metagenome assembly JAABUS01 (sample SAMN10711885, study PRJNA513376) | rock metagenome | isolation source: Antarctica rocks | place: Antarctica: Victoria Land, Trio Nunatak nord | collected 2016-01-04
TGCTGGCGACCGTGCTCTTGACGGAGATCGCCAACGCGACGGCGGCCGTGGCGCGGCTGGGCGACCAGCGCTGGCACGGCGCACTGAGTCGGTACCAGGCGGTCGTTCGGGAAGAGCTGGCGCGCTTCCGCGGCTCAGCAATCCGGACAACGGGCGTCGGCTTTTTCGCGACCTTCGACGGTCCGGCGCGGGCGATTCGCTGTGCCGTGGCGATCAGCGACGCGGCGAGTCCGCTCGGCCTCGAGGTGCGGAGTGGGCTCCACGCTGGTGAAGTGGACGTGCTGGCGGAGGATGTCGGGGGCGTCGCGGTGGACGTCGCGGCCCGCGTGATGGCCCGCGCTGGACCTGGTGAGTTGCTCGTCTCAAGCATCGTCAGAGACCTCGTCGTCGGTTCGGGGATCGGCTTTGAGAATGTGGACGTCCGGCTGATGTCGGCGCCTGGCGGTGGCTGGCGCCTGTTCCGGGTCACCAGTGAAGCGGCGGTCGCCGAAGACAACCTCTCCATTGCGGACTCGGAAGGAGCGGCGACCGGTCAGGACAGGACCCGGCTCAGCCGCCGCGAGCGCGAAGTCGCCGGCTTGATTACCCAGGGCAGGTCCAACCGCGAGATCGCCGAGGAGCTGACGGTCTCGGTGTCGACGGCAGAGCGGCACGTGGCGAACATCTTCAACAAGCTCGGCTACCGCTCTCGTGCGCAGGTCGCTGCGTGGGCCGTCGAGCACGGGTTGTTGAGCCAGCGACCCGACTGAACACTCCCCCGGCGTGAATCCAGTGTGCAATGGATTGACGGGCGTCACTCCTCATGGCGGCCCGGTCCTGATCGTGACCTGAAATTACATACTCGCCTGTACATAGTTCCCTGGATGTTCGGGATCGCCTCCTCGCCTAGGCTTGATTCCGGTGGCATCTGTCGCGACCGCCGCGCCACCCGGAATGATTGACGAGAAAGGAGGCCAGGATGGCCGAGCGCTCGATGGACGCTCCAGACGTGAGACGGCGGATCGGACGGCGCGGGGTGCTCCGCGCTGGAAGCGTGATCGCGGCTGCGACCGCACTCCTCAGAACGCCTGTGGTTGGCAACGCGAACCTGCTGGATGCGATGTCCACTCAGAATAAGGAGGCAACAGCGAAGATGGTATACCAAATCGAAGGCCGGTTACTCGAAGTTTGCACCTGCAACATCCTCTGCCCGTGCTGGGTTGGTGAAGATCCGGACGGCGGTACTTGCGACTCGTCCTTCGCCTGGCGCATCGACAAGGGCGCCATCGAGGGTCTAGACGTGGCGGGCCGCACCGTGGCCCTGTCGGTCCACATTCCCGGCAATGTCCTGGCTGGCAACTGGCGCGCCGTCGTCTACGTCGACGACGGCAGTACCGCCCAGCAGCAGGAGGCGCTCTTGAAGGTCTTTACCGGTCAACTTGGCGGCGCGATCGCCGACCTGGCGGGGCTGATCGGCGAGGTGGTTGCGGTCGAGCGATCGCCGATCACCTTCACCGTTGAGGGGGGCAAAGGGACGTTGACCATTGGCTCCACCGTGGAGGCCGAGATGGCGCCTTTCCAGGGGGCGACCGGCACCGCCACCGCGCTCCACGATACCGCCTTTACGACCATCCCTGGCTCGCCAGCCTACGTTGGTAAGGCCTCTAGGTACCGCCGCGAGGAAACGGGGCATGGCATGGCCGACATCGACCTGACAGGCAACAACGCGATCCAGGGGCTCTTCCGCTTCGAGGCCTGAGCCGCCGACCCTGGCATCACCCGCCTCGTGGTCAGGAGCAATCCTGGCCGCGGGGAAGGGTGCGCCGCCGTCTCTGGAAGGAGATGTCCCAATGGCGATCGCACGCTCGCGCTTCTATCCCATCCCAGGTGAATCGCTCGTCTGGGGCGCCGTGCTGACGGCCTGGGCGCTGGCGTTAGCCCTGCCGCTTCTCGACCTCGGCGAGGTTGTGTCCCATGATGCCGTGTTGGAGGGGCACACGCTCCCTTCGCTACCCGCGCTGCTGCTCTTCCTGGCGGCCTGGCAAGTGATGACCGGGGCGATGATGCTCCCCTCCAGTTTGCCGATGGTCGGGCTGTTCGCCCGCGCCAGCCGAGAGCAGGCACGGCCGCGGCTCGCGTTCGCCGCCTTCATCACCGCCTATTTCGCCGTCTGGACCAGCTTCGCCCTCCTGGCGCTCTTCAGCGACGCCGGGCTTCATCAACTCATCGAACGCTGGAGCTGGCTCGACGATCGTCCGTGGCTGATCGCTGGTTCGGTGCTTGTTCTGGCCGGGGGCTTTCAATTCAGCCCGCTCAAGGAACGCTGCCTGAATGCCTGCCGCAATCCCGTCGCCTTCCTCTGGCATCACTACCAACGAGGTCTTCGGCCGGCCTGGCTGCTCGGCCTGCGCCATGGTTTGTTCTGCCTGGGCTGCTGCTGGGCGCTGATGTTGACGATGTTCGCCGTCGGTGTTGGCAGCCTCGCTTGGATGGCAGCCCTGACCGGAGTGATGCTGATCGAGAAGACCGCGCCACGCGGACGTCGACTCGTGCCAGTGGTCGGCATCGCGCTCATCGTCTCAGGTGCCGTCGTTCTGCTTAGTCCGGGCGGGCTCCCGCTGCCATGAGCCGCTACGGCGATAAGGCCTGACGTTTGAAGGTGCGCCTCATGCACGGTCCTGGCACAACCGCTATGGTAGCTCTGGTGGCATGGCCGGACATGGTGATCGGTATCGCCGCTGATGAGGGGGAGGCTCACCCATCGAGGGTCGCTGCCGGCGGGGCCATAAAACGGGATGGTCGGTCTGGTCATCGGGATCGCTGTCGCTCAGATGAGCGTCCTGCGGCGCAAGCGACCTTATCAGCACCCACCCAGGCACGACGGTGTCCTATGATCGGACGTTGGCAGAGCGGGTCAGGGCGTGCTGAAACTGGAGAGAATGATTCCAGACTGACTCATCGCGAGATCGCGGGTGCAGGCGACAACATCGTCGGTGGTCGACGGAGCTCCTCAGTGCCGCGGCGGTCCAACCATCGCCCCGTCCTGCACCCCGATGCGGGCCACGGTCCCGCCGCTGACGTCGCTAAGGACCGGCCGACCTCCGATCACCAGGGTAACGCTTAGGCATGAACAACGCGACGGTCGCTGATGCGGACCGGGCAGCACGGCCCGCATGGCGCCTCCGCTCCAGTCGCCGCGTCGACCGCAACAAGGCCGCCTGAATACGGCTCACCACGACTGATCGATGGACGGCCGGTTGACGTCAGGATCCGACCTGCTTGTCGGCGCTGGCACGACTCGATCTGGCAATACGACCGGTGGTCCATGGATTCGACCCCGATACTCGCACGTCGGTTGGTCATCCTGGTGTCATCGCCCATCTGGTACCACGTCGGCTGATGTTGGTAAGACGCTAGGTAGGCGAACTCCGGCGACCCTGGCGAACATATCGGCATAGCGGCGACAGACAGCATCGATCGGCGGCGCGTGAATCGGTCCCTTACACGGCGACGTAACGTTTGTCACGACCTGCTCTCCTGGGTGTTGTATCGTTCACTCAGTCGACGGCGATACCGAGGAGTTCCTCTCAGATGACCATCAAAGGCCCACAAACTGACTCAACGGTGTTCGCTGGGTCAGGCGTGACCATTCCCGAGCCGCCTGCGCCTGGGATCGAACTGGAGCAGGAGACAGATGCGCGTCTCCAAACCGTCGTGAGCAGCGACGAGGAGTGGCGTCAGCGTCTGACGCCGGAGCAATACACCGTCTTACGGAAGGCTGGAACCGAGCGGCCGTTCAGCGGACAGTATGTTGACACGGACGATGACGGGCTCTATCGCTGTGCCGCCTGCGGGAACCCCCTCTTCGATAGCGAGGCCAAGTTCCACTCGGGGACCGGCTGGCCGAGCTTCACTGAGTCGGTCTCGCCCCAGGCAGTCGAGCTGATCACGGATCGATCGCATGGCATGGTCCGGACCGAGGTTCAGTGCTCCCGGTGCCATTCGCATCTCGGTCACCTCTTCGACGACGGGCCGGCCGCGGCCGGCTCCCAGCGCTGGTGCATGAACAGCGCTGCCCTGGAGCTGCAGCCGCGCTAAGCCGACCGACAAGGCCCCGGTGGAATTAATTCTACCGAGGCGTGATGGTGCCATTCACACATGGACAACCGGGGACGCAGGCTACCGGACCGGGGCGCGGGTCCGAACCATCACGGCGTGAGTGCTCGAAGTAGCAGCGACCGGCAGGCGATGCCGGCGACCGAGCCGCCCGCACGAGAAGAGCGGTACCCCAGGCAGGAATCGAACCTGCGACCGGCCGCTTAGAAGGCGGCTGCTCTATCCGCTGAGCTACTGGGGCGGGTGCGGGAAACACGGGCCGCCACCCGTTCGTTGCGGTTGGCCGACGCTGGGTCCACCTACGCGCGCACTATAGGGGAGCGGGTTAGCCCCGGACAAGACGTGCTCGGACCGCGCTGATCACGCCGGCTCGCGATGGCGATGGCGGCACGACGCATGCCGCCGCCATATCACGCTGACGCCTGCTCTCCCGCCAATGCCGCCGACCTACCAGGCTACTGAATGTCGCGCCCCGGCCTGAAGCACCGGCAGACGACAGCTCGGTGGTTATGACCACCGCCACCGCCCGCCATTCATCCCGATCGCAACATTACCGGCCTCCCGGGTCGCTCGACGTCGCATTTCCCGTGGTTGCCGGGACAGAACGGCGTTGTGCCCGGAGATGGCGATGGAACTCCTCCATGGTCGGGCCCAAACGCTCACCGGCGGCGTCGAGGGTGACCAGCGTCGTGCCAGGCTTGCCGACGTCGGCACGGACCGCGATCTCGCCGGTGACGCGCGGGAGCGATCCCTCGGCCTTGCCGAAGAGAAAGACGTGGTTCGGGCGGCCGGTACGGCCGGCGCGGTAGCCACGCTCGGAGAAGAAGGCGATCGCCAGGTTCAGGACATCCGGCGGCGAAAGGCGGCTGACTACCTTTTTCTGATAGGCGGTGCGGCGGAGCTCCTCGTCGTAGGGATTTATCTGGCCCATAGTCGGGATCGTGGTGATCGCCGAGAACGCGCGGGGCCGCGTTGCTTAGAGGGCATGAGAAGATCCAGGATCGAGAATGATGGCGCGGGCACCAGTCTTTTCCTTCAGGAGACGACCGAACGCGTGGGGATCCTGGGTAATCGAAGGGAACGTATTGAAATGGCAGGGTACAACCGCCGGGACATTGAGAAACTCAGCTGCCCGGACGGCGTCGCCCGGTCCCATGGTGAAGTGGTCGCCGATCGGCAGTACGGCGAGGTCGAGGCCTTCGTCGCCGATCAGCCGCATGTCGCCGAACAGGCACGTATCACCGGCAAAGTAGATGGTCTTTCCGCCGATCCGAACGACCAGCCCGGCAGGCACCCCGGGCGCGACAACCTGCCCGTCATGAGTGTAGGACGAGGTATGCCAGGCGGGAACCAGCTTGACGGTCCCACCATCAAACGCGACGGTGCCGCCATGGTTCGCGGGGATCGCGCCCGTGACACCTTGCCCCGTCAGCCACTCGCCAAGCTCGAAGGTAGAGATCACGGTGGCGCCGGTCCGCTTCGCGATCTCGACCGTGTCGCCGACGTGGTCGTTGTGCGCGTGGGTCAGCAGGATCACCGACGGCGCGATATCGGCCGCCTGACGCGCCGCGAGCGGGTTGCCCGTGAGGAAGGGATCGACGGCGATCGTCGTTCGATCATGTTCGACAAGAAAGGCAGCATGTCCCAGGTAGGTCAGTGTGGTCACGATGGCTCCTCATGGTGATGATGTCGGTCGCCGGTCGAGCTGCCGCGTGTCCGACGATTGCGTTCTGCAACCGGCGTCCAACGCAGGTTATGTTCCGCCTCGGCCAATGGTCAGCCTGCACCACGCTGGTAGACAACCTCTCCCGACACGATCGTCAGGTCGACCTTGGAGTCGCCCAGGGTAGCCGGTTCCGTGGTGGACAGATCGGTGTCGAAGACAGTGACGTCGCCGAGCATCCCGGGCGCGAGCATCCCTTTATCTCGCTCCTCGAACGAGGCATAGGCGCCGTTAACCGTGTACGCGCGAAGAGCATCGTGGAGCGAGACCGCCTCCTCGGGCCAGATTGACCGACCCCGTCGGTCCTGCCGTGTCACCATCGTCTGGAGACCAATCATGGGCTTGATCGGCACCACCGGAGCGTCGGAGCTGGCGGCGGCCACGATGCCGCGCCGGGCGTAACTTGCCATGCCATACGCATAGCGAACCCGCTCCTCGCCAAGGTTGTCGAGGTACGCGTCAAGGAAGGCATGCAGGAATGACGTGCCCGGAATCGGCACGATCTTGAGCGCGGCGATCCGGTCGAGCAGCGCCTCATCGACGATCGAGCAATGCTCGATGCGGTGGCGCGGATCGGACCGGGGGGCTGCCCGCATCGCTGCTTCATAGGCATCGACGACCAGCTCGATCGCCGCGTCACCGATCGCGTGAATGGCGATCTGGAAACCCGCACGATGGGCGCGGTCCACTCTTGCGGTCAGCTCCTCCGGCGGTTGCATCCAGAGACCGAGCGTCTCGTCAGGGCCCACATAGGGTTGGCGCAGGCGCGCCGAGCGACCGCCGATGCTTCCATCCGCAAACAGCTTGACGGGACCGATCCGGAGCCGGTCATCCCCGAAACCGGTCGTCATGCCGAGCGCTTCCAGCGGCTCCAGCATAGGGTCGAGCATCATCATCAGGTAGGTTCGGACGCTCAGCTGGTCCGAGCTGCGCAGACGCTGGTAGGCGGCCAGTTCCTCGGGACGCCCAATCCCGGCCTCGGCGACGCTGGTGACACCGTTCTCCAGAAAGGCGCGTCCAGCAGCCGCCAATGCGGTCACCAGCTGCTCCTCGGTTGGCTCGCCGATGGCGTCGCGGACCAGACCAAGCGCCGACTCCCGCACGACACCGGTCGGCTCGCCATGCTCATCGCGATCAATAACGCCGCCCGCTGGGTCACCGGTATCGCGGGAAATACCGGCGTGCTGCAGCGCGATCGAGTTGGCCACGCCGATGTGGTGGCAGGCGCGTATCAGAAGCACTGGATGCCCGGAGGAGACCGGGTCGAGGTCGGAACGGGTGGGGTGGCGTTGCTCGACCAGTCGTGCCTGATCGTACCCTCGGCCAACGATCCATCCGCCCGACGGTCGTGCCCTCGCCGCCTTCTCGACCAAATTCACCAGGGATGGAACTGAGCCGTTACGATTCCCCGTGGTGGTCAGGTCGATGTCGAGCGCGGCAAGGCCGACCCCCATGGGGTGCGCGTGGGCATCATTCAGACCGGGAACCGCCATGCGGCCCGCCAGATCGACGGTTTCGACCGACGCTGGCATCGCCGCGCGCACATCCTTCTCGGCTCCGATCGCCACGATCCGGCCCTGGCGGATGCCGACGGCGGTTGCTTCCGGCCTTGCCGGATTCATCGACAGGATCCGACCGTTGTGCAACAGCAGATCGCTGCCAACGGCGGCTGGTTCGATCGAGCCGGTCCAGCCGGATGAACGGGATGGGGCATGGATCAACGACGTTCCTCCCGATCTCGCTCCAGCCACCACCCGCCGATCTCTCCCAGCCGGGCCACCCAGACATCGCCGAGATCGGTCGCATCGTCGAGCAGGTGGAGCAGTGCCCGCGAGAAACCTGGCTGACCGGCAACCGCGGCATCCAATCGCACTCCCAGCAGCGCGCCTTCATCACGAAGCACATCGAGATCGTCGCGCCATCGGGCCAGAGTGGACTCGATCCCGAACCCGGTCGAACCGGTAGCGGACGAATGATCCCAGATCGGGATCTCGACGAGAGCCGGGCTGTTCTCCGCGGCGTCAGCGATGGTCGGCAGATCGGCCCACGGCGCACGGGACAGCCAGACGATACCCGACCGGGTCACCCTCGACCGGACTGAGTCGTCCACGTCATCCGCTCCCCAGATCACCCCGGTCACATCCTCAGCGCCGAGATCCCGCAGCCGGTCGATGGCACCGCTGAGAACTAACGCCAGATCGGATGTGTCACTCAGTGTCGGAGGACCGGGTGCCGGTGAGCAATGGGGGATGAAGCTGGCGATCTCGTGGCCATCGCTGGCGCACTGGCTGAGAAGTCCGGGCCAGGTCTCGGCAGCGGCGGTGGACCATCCGAACGTCGCGCGGACGTCGACATCAGCCAATAACCGGAGCAGCCGCGCGGTTCCGGTCATCGCGTAACCGCCGGGCTTGACGGCCTGGCGATCCACAGTGGGCGCGTCGACGGTGATCGCGATCGCCAGCGCGCAGCGGTGGCCGGATGGCCAGGTTGGCGTCACGAGGCGCATATCACGACCTACCGGGGCCGGCATCCGGGCCGGCTGCCGCCAGCGATGCGACCTCGCCGATGTCGGCGACGAGCGCATCGACCTCCTGCTCGGTCGCCCACCAGGCCGTTGAGATCCGCGCCGCCGACCGTCCTGGCGGGTAATCGACCGGGCGAATCGTGTGGCCTCGATCGTAGACCGCCTCGGCCATCCGCGTTGGAGTGACGCCCTGGGCTGAGAAGGCGACGAGACCGGCCATCTTCTCTTCGGGGGTGATCACCTCGACCCCCGGCAGGGCGGCCAGACCGTCCCGGCAGCGGCGGCCAAGCGTCGCGGTCCGCTCGTAGGCCCACGCCGGACCGACATCGTCGCGAAACCAGGCCAACGCCGCCTGCTGCGCGGCGATCGCCGGCCCGTAGAACTCGCCAACCTCATAGCGCATCGCCCCGGGGGCGGGAAGGACATAGCCATAGGGATCGATCTGAGCGTAGCGAAGAAACGTCGGCTGGATCTCTCCAATGCGATCGCGGTGGACGTAGAGCGCGCCCGTCCCGTCGGGACCGCAGAGCCATTTCTGGCCCGCCATCGCGTAGGCGTCGACCTCAAGCGCGTGGAGGTCGACCGGAATGTGACCCGCCGCTTGCGCCGCGTCGACGACCACCATGATGCCGCGCCGGTGAGCAACCTCGCTCACCTCCCGCAGGGAAATCACGGCGCCGGTCGACCACATGACATGGGAGAGGGCGACCACCCGTGTCCGGGGCGTGAATGCCGCGGCGATCGCCTCGGCGACGCCAGCGCTGCCACACCCGATATCGGCATACCGGATCACCACCCCGAACCGGTGAGCGAGCAAACCGAGCGGAGCCAGAAGACCGGGGTGCTCGAGGTTGGTCGTGACGATCTCGTCACCACGTCGCCAGTGAAGCCCGTTCAGCACCGCGCTCAGACCCTCACTCGTTGAGTGGGTCAGGGCGATTTCCGGGGGGTCGACATTGACGATCCCGGCGACCAGCTCTCGAACCCTGGCGTTTCGTTCGCCGCTCCCTTCATAGAGACCGGGCATGATCCGTCCTCGCTCCAGTTCCTGTGCCGTGGCGCAGAGCAGCGCCTCCTGGGCGGGAAGGGGAACCGGCCCGTTGGTCCCAGCGTTGAAGTAGCCCGTCGCTGTCACGGCCGGAAGCTGCGCTCGCAGCCGCGCCAGCTTATCGTCACGGTCACCCTTCGGCGTCAAGCACTGCCTCCACCTGTGATGATCGGGCGCGCGAATAGCGACGGCACTGTCTACCACTTAGATCGATGCGAGGGGAACGGTTTCCCTGGCGAGGCCGTGAACGAGTTCGTGACTCCCCCTCAGCGCCTGATCGAGGTCGTCGGTGATGTCATCGACATCCTCGATGCCGACAGAAAGGCGGACGAGACCATCACCGATACCGATCTGAGCGCGTTGTTCTGGCGAGAGCGCGCGATGCGATGACATTGCCGGGTAGAGGACCAGACTATAGACATCACCAAGCGTGGTGGCCGGGAGGCACAGACGAAGCGCGTCGAGGAATCGAAACACGCGCGCCTGGTCCGCATCGGCGATATCAAAGGCGACCATGCCGCCACGGAGGTCGGAGTTGAAGTTTCGCTCGGCCCCGCGCAGGTCGTCGGTGCCCGGGTAGTAGACTCGTGAGACCAGAGGGTGCTCCTGGAGGAAGCGCGCCACCCGCGCCGCACTCTGGCACTGCTGACGCATGCGTAACGGCAGGGTTTTGATGCCGCGCAGGGTGAGCCAGGCGTCGAATGGACTCAGCACGGCGCCGGTCAGCTTGTTCAACTCGCGAAGCTGGTGCGCTCGCTCCTCGGTCGTGGCGATAATGCCGCTCGTGACATCGCCATGCCCTCCGAGATATTTGGTGCTGGAATGAACAACCGTATCGGCGCCGAAGCGCGCCGGATTGACCAAATAGGGCGATGCGAAGGTGTTGTCGACCATCGCGGTCGCGCCATAGCGATGGCACAACTCAATCACCGCGGAAAGATCGGCAACCCGCAACAGCGGGTTGGAGATCGTCTCCAGGGCGATCATGCGCGGCGTGACCTCGACAAGGGCCGATTCGAGACGATCGAGGTCGAGCATGTCGATGAACGTGGTTCGCACGTTGAGGGTGGCGAAGACGTTCGTCAGCACCGCGTAGGTGGCACCGTAGACGTCGCGTGCCGCCACGATCCGGTCCCCTGCCTGGACCTCGGCGAGAATGGCGGCGTGGACCGCGGCCATCCCCGAGGCGTAGGCGACGGCGGCCTCCGTCTCCTCAAGCGACGCCACCGCTTCTTCCAGTGCATGCGTGGTCGGATTGCCGTAGCGGCTATAAACGTACCCCTCGCGATCGTTGGCGAAGACGGCGTCGAGCGTCTCGCTTTCCTCGTAGATGAAGGCGGAGGCTGGATAGATCGGTGTCACGGTCGGCGTGAAATCGGGGCGCGGCGCTCGCTCGCCCGCGTGAACGGCGCGGCTCGCGAAGCCACGAGCGGCGGTCTGGCGCTGCTCCACGATGGCGACCTCCTGGGGAGAGTGGTACTCGGGATCACGCTGGAATCAATGATCGCTGGAGTCTAGGGGCTGGAGCACGGGGCGTCAACGCCGCCGGTCGGCCCCCGCGTCTGCCCATCCTCATCACGCTAGGAAGGTTGACGACGGTCGTCACCGATGCCTAGAGTGAGCCGCTGAGCAGCGTCGCCCCGTCTGAATGAAGGAACAATGTGCCATGCCGGACGCGACCGAAGATGTATTCCTCGGCTCGCTGCTGGGGCTCGCGATTGGCGACGCCATGGGCATGCCGATCGCTGGTCTGCGGCGGGAGGAGCTGGAGGCCACTGTCGGCGGTGGACGGGTAACCCACTATCTGCCGAAGCGTTTTGCGGACGGTACCACGGTGAAGGCGGGAGAGTTTACCGACGAGAGCGAGGTGGTCCTCTGCATCGTCGAGTCGATGACGACCAACAGCGGCCATGTCGACCGGGAGATGGTCGGTCCGAGAATGCGATTTCTTGGACGGGGCGAGTCGAAGCGGTGGATGACCGGTGCCACCCTGCAAGCGCTTGACCTGGCCGAAGTGCACGACTTTCGCGTTCCGGTCGACGAGGATGGACCGGCCACCGGCGATGTCGCATCGCGTGGGGTGGCGGTCGGTTTGGTGCACGCGGTGGGCGCCTTTTCGGCGGATCAGCTCCGGGCGGACGCGGAGGTCGTCGCCCGTCTCACTCACGGTAGCCCGGCCGCGGTCGCCGCGGTGACGGCGGTGGCGTTCGGTGTCCAGCTCGCCGCCCGAGGAGACCGTGCCGCCCCCTCATGGGCGGCAGCGACCGCCGACTTTCTCGGCACGGGTTCCCTGGCAGCCGCCTTCCATGAGGCCGACCAACTCATCGCTACCGGCGAATCCGCCAGCGGCATCCTCGCGCGAATGAAAACTGGATTGGACGCGCGTGAGAGTGTGCCTGCAGCATTCATCGCCGCCATGACCTCGTCGCGGTTCGCAGACGCGGTTGAAGTGGCCGTCAATGCTGGAGGGGCCGCCGACAGCATCGGAGCGATCGCCGGAGCGCTAGCTGGTGCCTCCGGGGGGGTGAGCGCCATCCCACAGGAGCTGATCGACGACCTAGAAGGTCGGATCTATATCTCATTGGCCGCTCCCTGGTTCTATCGAGCGGCCCTGCGCCGGGGCGGGCGGGTGATCGATCTTCGACCGGAGGAGGGCGGACCCTGGACGCGGCCAGCGATGCCGCCACGGGTTTAGCAGGTCACGCCGCGCGGCTCGGCGGCGCTACTCGGCGAACCGTTCCTCCAGCCATGGGTCCGCATGGTTGTTGTACCCGTATTTCTCCCAGAACCCGAGTTGGTCCTCGCTGAGGAACTCGATCCCGCGCAGCCACTTCGCACTCTTCCAGGCATATCGCCTCGGAACGACCGACCGGAGCGGATATCCGTGTTCCGGCGATAGTTCCTCCCCGTTGTGTTTAACAGCTAGCAGGACGTCGTCATCGTTGAATGACTCGACCGGGATGTTGGCGGTATAGCCACCATCGGAGTGGAACAGGACAAAGCGGGCTTCAGGTTGGACCCCGGCTCTTGCCATGAGCTCATGCGCTGAGATTCCCTCCCAGCTGTTGTCGAGCTTGCTCCAACGTGTCACGCAGTGCATATCGGCCCTCACGGTGACACGTGGTACGGCGAGAAGCTCCTCCCAGTTGAGTCGAAACGGTCGCTCGACGAGACCGAAAACGCGGAGATCCCAGGTAGCCGGGTTGAACGTGGGGATCGAGCCGTGATGGAGCACCGGCCAGCGCTCGGTCAGATATTGACCGGGTGGGACCCGGTCGGCAAGCTCCGGAGCGATCTTCGGGCGCTTCAAACCGAGTGAGCGAAAAACCACGCTGGCTACCTCCACCTGGTTGGCACACCGATCGGGAGCTCCCCGTGGGAGAGAAGATGCTGCTCCCGTGGCCAAGTATACGAGCCGCCGCCCCTTGGATGGAATCGGACCGAAATCACCGGTGCCGCTCCCTGGCACTCTAACAAGGAGAGTGCTAAATCGCCTTGACGGCCGTCCGGGTGCCGCTATACTTCCGCGATATGCGCCGTGACCTCAAAAGGATCCAACTGACAGACCGCGAGACGGATAGCCACGGGTCGATGCCGGGGATGATGCCCAGGATTGACCTCCCCAAAGATGACCCAGGACATGATGGCTGACAAGCGTGACTACTATGAGGTGCTCGGCGTCGAGCGAGCCGCTCAAGCCGACGAGATTCGCGGCGCCTATCGCAAGCTCGCCCGGAAATATCACCCCGATGTGAACCGGGACGATGGGGCGGAAGAACAATTCAAGGAAGTCGCTGAAGCGTACGAGGTTCTGTCCGACGCGGAGCGGCGCGGCGCCTACGACCGTTATGGCCATGCGGCGAATGGTGCCGGCGGAGCCGATCCCTTCGGCTTCTCTGGTTCGCCGTTCGGCGACCTGTTCGACAGTTTTTTCGGCGGCGCGGCATCGACCGGCGGACGGCGCCGCCAGGCGCCCGCCCGAGGTCACGACCTCCAGGTCACGGTCAATCTCTCCTTTGAGGAAGCGGTCTTTGGCGTCGACCGAGAGGTCGAAGTTGGTCGCTTCGAGACCTGCGAGGCGTGCCGTGGGACCAAGATGCGAGACGGTCAACAACCGCCTCGCTGCACGACCTGCAGCGGTACCGGCGAGGTCCGACGCGTGCAGCAGACGATTTTGGGTCAGTTCATGACCTCGACCCCCTGCTCAACATGTGGCGGCGAAGGCACCATGGTGACCGACCCCTGCCCGAACTGCCGGGGTCGTGGGCGCGTCTCACGCGTACGGATGATTCAGGTCACGATTCCGCCAGGCATCGACGAGAACGCCACCCTGCGCCTGACCGGCCAGGGAGAGGCAAGTGCTCATGGCGGAGCGCCTGGCAACCTCTTCGTCAAAGTACGAATCGCACCTCACCGGTTGTTCACCCGCGTCAACAAAACGATCCACGCGCAGGTCGGTGTCAATCTGGCGCAGGCGGCCTTGGGGGACGAGATCGAGCTGGAAACGCTGGACGGATCGATCGAATTCAAGCTCCCGGCGGGCACTCAGTCAGGGCAACAATTCCGCCTGCGCGGAAAGGGGGTGCCCGATATGCGGGGGGGGGAGCGAGGCGACCAGGTCGTGACGGTCCACGCGGTCACCCCGCGCGACCTCACTCCAGAGCAACGCGCGCTGTTCGAGCAACTTGCTGAGACCATGGGAAGCGAGGTCACGCAGCAGCCAACGCATCGCACCTTTTTCGGCAAGGTGAAGGACGCGCTCGGCGTCTAATGTTCGGTGCCCGGGCGGAGGGCTTACGTGGCGGAGCGTCGTCTTCAACGCGCTTCAAGGCATTGCGAACGGTTTATACTCCGAGCACGCGGCCAGGCGGGGAGCACTCCCCATTTTCGCGCGTCGAGCAACAACCTTTGGCGGGTGGTGAAATGGTATCACAAGGGTCTTTGGAACCTTTGTTCCAGGTTCGAATCCTGGCCCGCCAGCCGATTGATGCGGTCCGGATTGCCCGCCTCATTGCCATCGATGAAACCACTGGTCATGCCCATCGCGCCGCGATCGCCGGTGCCATGCGTGGCCGCTGATTCTCCTCCACTTCCTCCCCTGTCGGGTGCCGTCGATGTCATCATCCTGGCCGCGGGCAAGGGGACCCGGATGGTGTCGCGCATCCCGAAACCCCTCCATCGGGTTGCCGGCGTTCCAATGCTCGACCATGTGTTGCGGGCATCGACCGCCGCCTCGCCGGCGCACACCGTCGTCGTCGTTTCGCCGGATATGCCCGATCTGGCGGCTCTGGTGTCGTCGCACCCGGGAATCACCACGGTTGTCCAGGAGACGCCGCGCGGAACCGGCGATGCGGCGCGACGCGGTCTCGCCGTTCTGGATCGCGCGGCGTGGGCGGTGGTCCTCTTTGCCGACCACCCCCTGCTCACCGCTGAGACCGTCGGTCGTCTCATCGAAGGCGCCAGGGGGACAGGCGCCCGTGTGACGGTGCTCACCTGCATCCTGCACGAACGGGGAGCCTATGGGCGAATCGCCCGTGACGAACGAGGACGTTCCGTCGGGATCGTTGAAGCGAGCGACGACGGTGCGGCGTTCTTGAACGGGCCCGCGGAGATCAATAGCGGCATGATGGTCATCGATGTCGCCTGGGCCCGCGGAGCGTTGCAGCGCCTGGCGCCGAGTGCCGGCTCAGGGGAGATCTATCTGACCGATCTCGTCGGCCTGGCGGTCGACGACGGACCGCTGCCGAACGGTGGATGGCCCGTCATGACGGTCCAGGGTGAACCAGAAACCGCGTTGGGCGTCAATGACCGGCGTCAGCTCGGGATCGCAGACGGGATTGCCAGGGGGCGAATCCATGATGAGTTAATGGCCAGTGGCGTGACATTGATCGGCCCGGAGACAATCCTGGTCGACGCGGGCGTGACGGTGGGAGCTGACACAACCATTCTTCCGTTCAGTTATCTCCGTGCGGGGACATCGATTGGTGAGGGCTGCGAGATCGGTCCGCACGCCATGATCGCCGGGAGCACGATCGGCGATGGCGTCACGATCCGCGCGTCGACGATCGAAGGGGCGGTCATCGCGACGGGGTCGGATGTTGGGCCGTACAGCCACCTTCGCGGGGGCTCGGATGTTGGCGAGGGCGTCCACATTGGCAACTTCGTCGAGGTTAAAAGCGCCCAGATCGCGACCGGCGTCAAGATCGGTCACGTCAGCTATATCGGAGATGCGACCGTGGGGGCTGAGGCGAATATTGGGGCCGGCGCGATCACGGCCAACTTCGATGGGTCCAGGAAGCACCACACCGAGATCGGGGCGGGCGCGTTTATCGGTAGCGGCACGGTCTTGCGGGCTCCCCTTCGGGTTGGAGACGGAGCGACCACCGGTGCTGGATCGGTCGTCACGCGCGACGTGCCGGACCGGGCGACGGTGGTGGGCGTGCCAGCTCGGGTCGTGGAGCGACGGCCAGACGAGGGAGAGGAACGGGGTTAGATGGACGGACGCCTCCAGGTCTTCGCCGGCAATTCCCACCCTCAGCTCGCGGCGGACATCATGCACGAGCTGGAAGCACCCCTTGGGCGAGCGTTGGTGGGAACCTGGAAGAACGGCGAGACGCGCGTCAAGCTTGATGAAAATGTGCGCGGCTGCGACGTCTTCGCCATCCAGTCGATCTGCAACCCGGTCGACCACCACCTGATCGAGCTCCTCCTGATGGTCGATGCGTTGCGCCGTGCATCGGCGGCGCGGATCACAGCGGTGATTCCCTACTATGGGTATGCGAAGCAGGAAAAGAAGACATCGGGTCGAGAGCCGATATCGGCCAAGCTGGTGGCGAATCTGCTGGTCACAGCCGGAGCCGATCGCGTCCTGACCCTCGACCTGCATGCGCCGGCGATCGAGGGGTTCTTTGACATCCCCGTCGACCACCTTCGCGCCACACCGCTGCTGGCTCGCCACTTTCGCCGTGAAGTGGGTGCGGCGCCCGGGGTCGTCGCCGTTAGCCCTGACGCTGGTGGCGTAGGTCGGGCCGAAGACTTTCGGGTTCGGGTCGGTGGTTCGCTGGCGATCATCTCCAAGCGGCACCCGGGTCCGGACCAGACCGAGGCGCTGGAGATGGTGGGTGACGTGTCGGGACGACCAGTCGTCATCGTTGACGACATGATTTCAACCGGAGGTACGCTGACCCTGGCGGCTGATTTACTCAAGGAACGGGGAGCAGCGGAGGTCTATGCCGCGTCGACCCACGGGATTTTCGCTGGTGATGCCCTGGACCGGGTCGGTGCGTCGCCCATCAGCCGGGTGCTGGTGACCGATACGATCCCCCTGCCGAAGGAGGGTGCTCGCACCAAGATTGATGTCATCACTGTCGCGCCGTTACTCGCGGAAGCGATCATGCGTATTCACAAGGACCTCAGCATCAGTGCCCTCTTTACCTAATGATGCGTGGAGGTGTCGTTACCGGTCTGGTGATGACTCAAAGGGCAGGATGGTAAAAAATTGAGCGGCGAGAGTTGGACCGAGTTGACGATCGGACTCGCGGCGCTGGTGCTGATGGCTCTTGCCGCGACGATTGAAGCGGCCGTCGGATCGGTGAGCCGGCAACGCCTTCGCGAGGCGGGGGAACAGCAGGGTCGCCACCGCACGGTCCAGGGGCTCCTCGATCCACGGCGAACGTTGGTGGCGTCGCTGCTCCTGGTGCAGGCAGTCGCGATTGCCGTGGCGGCGAGCTATCTGACCACGGTGATCGGACGGGAGGTCGGCTCGTTCGACCACATCCTGACCGTCGTCAGCGTCGCGCTAGCCTACCTTCTGTTCGGACGAGCGTTGCCGCAGGCGCTCTCCCTCCGCCGACCGGACGAGACCGCGTCGGTCCTAGTGCGTTTCGCCGACCTAGTGACGATGCTGGTGCGTCCCCTGTCGACTCTCAGCGATGGACTGGCCCGCCTGATCGCCCGAGCGTTGCCAGGACCACTACCAGCCCAGATACCCGTGGGCACTGGGGAGGAGCTTCGCGCCATCGCGATGGATGCCGATGGGGGGATGATCGAAGCAGAAGAGCGCGAAATGATCGACGGCATCCTTCGACTGGAAGAGATGACCGCCCGCGAGATCATGGTGCCGCGGGTCGACATGGTGGCGATCGAGCGAGGGGCGTCGCTGGACGTCATTATCGCGACGATCACCGAGGCGGGTCATTCACGTATTCCGGTCTACGAGGAGTCGATCGACCAAATCCTTGGTGTTCTCTATGCCAAGGATCTGTTGCCGTTCGTTGTCGGTACCACCGAGCGCCCCCCGCTGCTCGACCTAATCCGACCGGCGCATGTCGTGCCGGAATCGAAACGAGCCGACGCCCTGTTGACGGAGCTGCGCCGTGACCACATCCACATCGCCATCGTCGCCGACGAATATGGCGGTACCGCGGGCATGCTGACCATCGAGGACATTCTCGAGGAGATCGTCGGTGAGATTCAGGACGAGCATGACTCGGAGCAGCCGCTCTTCGAGCGGATTGGTGAGCGTCAGTTGCTGGTCGACGGACGACTCCCGATCGAGGACATTGAGGAGGCGACCGGGTTGACCTTCGCGGAAGCTGACTATGGCACCATGGGTGGCTTTGTTCATCGCCATCTCGGTCGCCTTCCCCGTGAGGGAGAGAGCTTCGACGCTGAAGGCGTTCACATCGATGTCCTCAAGGTCGAGGGCAACCGCGTGCGTCTGCTCCGGGTTGAGACGCCGGTAGCGACTCATGGTGCGGTGGTGGGGCCGGTGCCACGGAACGTTACCCCGGATGGTCTGCCGCCTCGGCCCGATCGCGACGATCGAGTGCCGTGACCGTCCGCCTCGGGGAACCGCTGCTGAGGCGGCAGCGGGTCGCCAGCACGATGGATGTCGTCGCCTCGCTTGGGCGAGCGGGAGCACCTGAGGGCCTTGTCGTCGTTGCAGAAGAGCAGACGAGCGGCCGAGGACGTGCGGGCCGGGCGTGGGTTGCTCCGGCGGGGACGGGGCTGCTCTGCTCCATCCTCCTCCGGCCGCCTGTGAGACCGGCCGACCTCTCCGCCCTGCCGCTGCTGATCGGTGTCGCGGTGTCCCGGGCGATCGAGGCAGTCGCCCCGGTGTGCCCATCGGTGAAGTGGCCGAACGATGTCCTGATCGACGGCCGGAAGGTTGCCGGCATCCTCTTGAACGCGCGCGCAACGGCCGAACATGTCGACTTTGTCGTTGCTGGCATCGGCGTGAACGTTTCCGCAACGACGGCGGGCAACGATGGCGCCATCACGATCGAGGAGGCCAGCCGGAGCTCTATCGACCAGCGCAGGCTCCTCGACGGCCTGCTGGAGGAGCTTTCCAGCATCTACAACGGATTCCTGGGCGCGCCGGCCACTCCGGACCTCGAACCCTGGCGGGCACGCGCCCATCTTCGGTCGGAGCAGGTGACGATACGAGACGGGAACAGAGAACTTGTCGGTCGGTTTCACGATGTCGATTCGACAGGCGCCTTGCTCCTTGAGGACCCTGACGGATCACTCAGGCGGATTATTTCCGGGGACCTCATCCGCGGTCCTCGATCCGTCCATTCCGCCCGCGCCACCTGAGCGATCGCGCTCAAGGCGGGGGCGTGCCAGGTCCGCGCCGCGGAGCTTCCGTTCGCCGTCCGACCGGGGCGGATCGGCGATCAGATCGAGCGCGATCCAAACGGTCCGCGAAAAGGGAAAGAAGAGGATGGGCAGGCCGACGGCGATGGAGACGGCAATCGCTTCCTTCCAGAGAATCGACGAATTGCGGAGGGGCGTGCCAAAGATCAGCAGCAAGGCGCCACCCAGACCAACAATCAGCGCAAAGAGAAGATTGATGGCGTAGGCGCCGAGGAAATATCCCTCCTCCCGATCGTAGATCACTCCACAGCCCGGGCATTGATCTCGGAGTGTGAAGTATCCGTCGAAGATGCCGATCGCGTCGCAGTAGGGACAGTGGCGACGGAGGGCGCGGATCGCCACCTTCCGGAACCGGGCGAGAGGGGACAACGGAAGATCGATCGACCGCGGCCAGCGCCGTTTCGTGTGATCTGTCGCTCCCGCTCGGGCATCTGGCATGGTGAGCCTCACCGGGCGTCGATTGTGGCCATGACTGCCGGAGGCCACCGGCAGTGGTGCTGAGCGTCCGGCAGAGTGTACCGTGGCCGTTCCAGCGTCCCTCTCGGGGCGGACCACATCATCGCATCATGGGTGTGAGGTTCAGGTCGATCCATCGAGCCGGCTGGTGGTGGCCATCGGCGTGAACCCCGCGCGGGGGTCGGTCGGGCATGGCGAAGGATACGAAACGGTAGCCAGCGAATGTTTGTTCGGTCCCTGGGCAACCCCTATACTGGCTGGGCCTTTTCGTGGCTTCGGATGAGCATATAGCCGGGGGCGACGGCCGCCGGTTTTGATAAAGGGCGATTGCCTCCATGAACTTCGATATGACAGACGATCAACTTCAGGTTCGCGATATGGTCCGCGAGTTCGCCCAGCGCGAGGTCGCGCCGTTTATTGGTGAGTGGGACGCGAAGGTCGAGTTCCATCCGGAAATCCTGCGGAAGATGGGCGAGCTGGGGATCCTTGGCTTGCCCATCCCCGAGGAGTATGGCGGCTCCGGGTTCGACTACGTCAGTCTGGCCCTGGCATGTGAGGAGCTCGAGTACGTCGATACGTTCCTCCGCGTGGCAATGAGCGTTCACGTCGGGCTCAACAGTCTGGCGCTGCTACAGTGGGGAACTGAAGAGCAGAAGCAGCGCTGGCTCGTGCCCCAGGCGCAGGGCGACAAGATCGCCACCTTTGGTCTCACCGAACCGAACGCGGGCTCTGACGCCGGCGCGATCGAATCAACCGCGGTCCGAGATGGTGATGCCTACATCCTTAATGGCTCCAAGATGTGGATCTCACTCGCCGATGCGGCGGATCACTTCCTCGTGTTTGCGAGCATCGACCGCGATCAGAAGCACCGTGGGTTGACCGCGTTCGTGCTTGAACGCGGTATGGAGGGATTTACGACCGCGACGATCAAAGGGAAGCTCGGTGTCCGTGCCGGGAATACCGGAGAGCTGGCGTTCAACAACGTTCGGGTGCCGGTCGAGCATCGAATCGGTGAAGAAGGCGAAGGGTTCAAGATCGCGATGAGCTGCATCGACCAGGGGAGATTCACTGTCGGCGCGGGGGCCGTCGGTCTCACCCGGGCATGTCTCGATGCGAGCACCAAGTACGCCAACGAGCGCGTCGCGTTCGGCCAGCCGATTGGAAAGCTGCAGCTGGTGCAGCAGATGATCGCGAAGATGGTCGCCGGGTTGGAAGCGTCGCGCCTCCTCACGATGCAGGCGGCCGAGCTGAAGAACCGCGGGATTCGCAACACGCGAGAAACCTCGCTGATGAAATGGTACGCCTGCGATGTCGCCTTGCAGTCGGCTGACGACGCCATCCAGGTCCATGGCTCGTATGGGTATTCCAACGAGTATCCCGTTGAGCGTTTCTGGCGAAATGCGCGGGGTGCGGTGATCTATGAGGGAACGCGTGAGGTTCACACGGTCCTGCAGGCGGAGTACGCGCTGGGGTATCGCGAGGACAGGCCGCTTCGCTGCCCCCAGTTGCCGGCTGCTGGCTTCGTGAAGGAACCGGCGCTCGCCCTTCGGTAGCGAACCGATACGGGTGCTGGCGGCCGACCGGCGCCGGTGACGGACCAGTCAGGGAATACGAGGACATGACTGTCGAGATACCCACCCGTCCGCAGAGTGTCGTGCTGAGTGGCGTGAGAACCCCCTTCGGGAAGCTGCATGGTGGTCTCGCGTCAAAATCGGCGGTGGAGCTTGGGGGCATCGTCATCGGGGAGGCGATCGCCCGGGCGGGTATCGCTGCCGGCGACGTGCAGCACGTCATCATGGGCCACGTCCTCCAGGGCGGGACTGGCCAGATTCCCTCGCGCCAGGCCGCGTTCCTCGCGGGGCTCGATCGGACCGTGACCTCCGAGACAATCAACCGCGTTTGCGGGTCGGGGATGCGCGCCATCACACTGGCCGACACGCTGGTTCGCTGCGAAGACCACGATGTCATCGTCGCTGGCGGTATGGAAAGCATGTCGAATGCACCCTACCTCCTGCGGAAGGCGCGCGCCGGGTACCGGATGGGCGATGGCGTCCTGGAGGACATGATGGTCGGCGACGGCCTGACGTGCGCCGTGGCCGGCGTCCACATGGGCGTGCATGGCGGAAATGTCGCCGCGGAGGAAGGGGTCGACCGGCAGGAGCAGGATCAATGGGCGCTCCGCTCCCACCAGCGGGCGATCGCGGCTCAGGATGACGGGCGGAACGCCGCGGAGATGATCCCGGTAAACGTCGCGAGCAAGCGCGAGACGGTGGTGGTCGATCGCGATGAATCACCGCGTCGCGACACCAGTGCGGAAGCGCTTGGCAAGCTCAAGCCAGTCTTCGACCCGGAAAGTACTGTTACGGCCGGGAATGCACCGGGGGTTAACGATGGTGCGGGCGCGGTCGTGGTCGCGAGCGCAGCCTGGGCCGAGGGGCGGGGGATCGAGCCGCTCGCTCGGATCGTCTCCCACGGCGCGGCCGCCTGGGATGTTCCATACCTGGCCTACACCCCGGCGATGGCAGCCACCCTGGCGCTGAAGAAGGCGGGGCTGACCGTCGACGATATCGACCTCTTCGAGATCAACGAAGCATTCGCCAGCGTCGCCCTGATCTCAATGCGTCGGCTGGGCGCACCGTGCGATAAGGTGAACGTCAATGGCGGCGCGGTCGCGATTGGGCACCCGCTAGGTGCCAGCGGAGCTCGCCTGGTTATCACGCTGATTCACGAGCTCCGGCGACGCGGCGGTGGTCTTGGTCTCGCGGCGATTTGCTCCGGAGGCGGTCAGGGAGACGCGATCATCCTCGACGTCCCGGCTCCCCGGACCGGCACGTGAGCGACCCCCTACTGCTGGCATTGGATGACGCGGTGCCCCGGATCGCCCCGGACGTCTATCTCGCGCCAGGATCGGTTATCGCGGGGGATGTCGAGATCGGCGAGCAAAGCAGCGTCTGGTTCAACGCGACGATTCGCGGTGATGTTGCTCCGATCAGGATCGGCCGCCGGACGAATATCCAGGATGGCGCCGTGCTTCATGTCGACCGCGGGACAGCTTGCCTCGTCGGTGATGATGTCACCATCGGGCATGGCGCCATCGTCCACGGGACCACCGTCGGCGACGGCGTCACGATCGGGATGGGAGCCATCGTTCTCTCCCGGTCGCGGATCGGCGATGGTGCCATGGTCGCGGCGGGCGCGGTCGTCGCGGAGGACGCGGATGTGCCTGCCGGGGCGCTCGTCATGGGAGTTCCGGCACGTCAGAAGCGCATGCTGACCGTGGTGGAGCGGCAGGGATTGATCGCCAACGCGGCCAGGTATGTCGAGAACGCCGCACGCTTCCAGCGTGTCAGCGACCGCCAAACGGCTGGAGCGCGCGATGACCGTTGATCTCGAGCAACGCGGCGCCGTCGCCGTCGTCACGATGAACCGGCCCGCGGCACTGAACGCATTTGATACCGATCAGCTCCGGCGGATGCTCGATCGGTTCGCGGCGATTCGAGCCGATCGAGATGTGCGGTGCGTGGTGTTGACCGGGGCCGGTGATCGGGCCTTCGCCGCCGGTGCCGATATCAAGGAGATGGCGAACCTCTCCCCGTCCGAGGGCCTGGCGTTCGGGCGATTGGGTCATGCCCTGACTCGGGACATTGAGGGACTCCCGCAGCCGGTGATCGCCGCGGTCAATGGGCTTGCCCTGGGGGGTGGCTGCGAGGTCGCGCTAGCCGCGGATATTCGTCTGGCATCGGAGAGTGCTCAGTTCGCGCAGCCTGAAGTCACGCTCGGGATCCCGCCCGGGTGGGGAGGTACCCAGCGATTGCCCCGGCTCGTGGGAGCGGGCATCGCCGCCGAGCTGATCTTTACTGGGCGGCGCGTGGCTGCCAGGGAGGCGCTCCAATATCGACTTGTCAACGCTGTCTACCCGGCTGATCGGCTTCTCCCTGAGGCAATGGCGCTGGCAGAACGGATCGCCGCCGCCAGCCCGTCCGCGGTCCGAACGGCGAAGCGGCTGCTAGCGCTGAGCTTTGCGGGCGATCCGGCGGCCCAGCTCGCCACCGAGCTCACCCTTTTCGGCGAGAGTTTCGGCACGCCCGATCAACGAGAAGGCATGACTGCCTTCGTCGAGAAGCGGTCCGCGTCGTTTTCGGGGTCGTGACGTCGAGTAATGCTCATGTCACACGCTGGCGTGCAAATCTTAGCAGGCCGGCGATGTCCCATCCACTCGACGGCAGCCGACGTTATGTGCTCTCTTCACGCAACGTGCCACTCTATGACGAAAACCAGACACGACTCATCGCCCGGTGCCACACGCCCTCACGACCGTTTCGCCGCCTTCGGTAGCGCGTTATACTGCTGGTCTGCCAGGCCGGGGAAATCGATCGTTGTCATCACCTGATCCACGTGGCGTCGATGTTATGAACGATTCGATGTTGGCGCTGACAACCGGACTACGCAGCGTCAGCCGCTTCCGGAAACGATCGGAATGGTCGAACGTGCCGTTCCAAAGCGCGACAGGAGGGGACCATGGCTCAGATCGACTGGAGTGTTCTCAGCGGCCCACGCGTGTCCCGGCGCACCATGTTGAAGGTGGCAGCCGCAACCGGCTCCCTCGGGTTCGCTCAACGGTGGGATGCACTGGCCGCCGCTGCCCCCAGCCGGGTCCCCTCCGCGCAGGAGGGAAAGCCGGGCGGCACCCTCAAGCTCGGCTACAGCCTTCAGCAGATTCTCAGTCTCGATCCAGCGCAGGTGACGCAGGGAATCGTCGCCGGCGAGTTGATCGCCAACCTCTTCAGTAGCCTGGTGCAGTTCGATCAGAACCTCGGCCTGATGCCCGATCTCGCTGAGACGTGGGAAGTCGCGCCGGACGGTCAGCAGTACACCTTCCACCTCCGCCAGGGACTCAAGCATCATAACGGCGACGCTCTGGCGTCCGCCGACTTCCTCTACACCCATAAGCGAACGACCAACCCCGATTTCGCCTCGCCCCATGCCAATAAGCTTGCGCTGGTCTCCGAAATCACTGCGCCCGACGAGCAGACAGTGCTCGTCAAGCTGAGCAAGCCGTACGCGCCATTCCTCGCCACCGCTTGCAGCCGCGGGCCGGGGCGGGCGCTGACGCCGATCTCCAAGCGAGCGGCCGAGGAGCTGGGTGACGAGAAGTTCGGGCTGTCCCCGATCGGGTGCGGACCGTTCATGATCGTTCCGGAGACGGTCGAGGCCGGTAAAGGCTTCGAGATGGTTGCTTTTGAGGAGTGGTATGGTGACCGCCCCTTCCTGGACAAAATCGTCGTTCAGCTGATCCCCGAGGAATCGAGCCAGATCAGCGCCCTGGAGGCAGGCGATGTCGATATGCTCGATATCGCGCCGCTCCAGGGAGTCGCGCAGCTCAAGGAGAATAGTGACCTGACGGTTGTCGAGGCCCCCGGTACCAACTGGATTGGCCTGACGATGAATTTCACCCGCCCGCCGTGGGACAAGCCCGAGGCCCGGATGGCCGTCTCGAAGGCAATCGATCGCGACGACTTCATCAAGAAGGCGGTGTTCGGTCTGGGGACGCCGAGCGTTGGAGCGATCGCTCCGGCTTTTTCCTGGGCCTATAAGAAGCCGGACGAGGTCGACAACCCCCAGGCGTTCGACCTCGACCAGGCCAAGACGCTGGCCGAGCAAAGTGGTCTCCAGGGGCTGAAGGTGTCGCTATTGGCGACGCAGGACACCCGAGCCGCGGAGGTGCTGCGCAATCAGCTCAAGGAGATCGGGCTCGATGTCCAGGTCGAGCTGCTTCAGAACGCGGCCTGGAACGAGCGCTGGGAAGCCGGCGATTTCGACATGCTGACCAATGGCAGCGTCGTCGATGCCGATCCTGACGACGGTCACTGGAACTTCTTTCAGTCGGAAGGCCCTTGGAACACCTACGGCTACAAGAGCGCGAGGGCGGACGAGTTGCTGGCGAGCACCCGCGCCACCGCCGATCAGGCTGCACGGGCCGAGGCCTTCCAGCAGCTGCAGACCGAGCTTGAAAAAGATGTCGCCTACGCCTTCCTGTATCACTACTCCGACTTCGTCGCCTTCTACTCCTACGTCCAGGGTTACACGCCGATCCCCGAGATGCGGTACATGGAGAAGGTCTGGCTCGACAAGTAGCGGTGAACCGGTAGGGAGGACTCCATCGGCGCTCGGACTGGAACGTCCGAGCGCCGAACGGCGGACCTGCTCCGGGCGCGAACCGCGGGTCGCTTCGTCGGGGTGGTGGCGTGACGCAATACATCATCCGCCGGTTGATCCACTCAGCCTTCATCGTCTGGGGCTGCGCGACGCTCGTCTTCTTTCTGATCCGGCTGATCCCTGGCGACCCGGCGGTCCAGATGCTTGGACCGGAGTACACCCCGGAGGCGGCGGCGGCAATCCGGCACAAGCTCGGTCTGGACGAACCGGTCTACGTCCAGTACGGCAAGTGGTTCGGGAACATCCTCCGGGGCGACCTGGGCGACTCGATCGCGACCGGCGAGACGGTCGTCGGGGCTATTAAGACGGGACTGCCGAAGACGCTGAGCATTGCCCTGGTGTCGTTCGTCATCGGGATCCTGATCGCTATCCCAACTGGCATCATCGCCGCCCTCAAGCGCAATACGGCAGTCGACTACCTGGTGAGCGTCATCGCGTTCATCGGTGTCAGCATGCCGAGCTTCTGGTTTGGGATCATCCTGATCCTGCTCTTCGCGGTTCGGACGGGCTGGTTGCCTGCGATCGGCTATGCGGAGATCGGCGAGGACGGCGCCTGGGAGTGGTTGAAGCATCTGCTGCTGCCCGGGATCGCGATCGGCACCGGCTACGCCGCGATCCTGATGCGCTTTGTCCGGGCCGGTCTGCTCGAGGTCCTCGGCGGCGATTACATCCGGACGGCCCGGGCCAAGGGACTGACTGAGCGATCGGTGCTGGTTCGCCATGCATTTCGCAACGCGATGATCCCGGTGGTGACGATCGCCGGGATTCAGCTGGCCCAACTCCTGAGCGGCCTGGTGATCACCGAGACGATCTTTTCGATTCGTGGTCTGGGCCGCATCCTGGTTGGGGCGATCTTTGACAAGGACTACCCGATCGTTCAGGGTGTCATCCTGCTGATCGCGGTCATCTTCGTGCTGGCCAACCTCTTCGTCGACATTCTCTACACCTTCCTCGATCCGAGAATCCACTATGCCTAGCGAGGCCAGCGTCGATCTGACGATGCCGGAAGGAGCCCCGGCGGGCGAGACGCTGGAACAGCTCTCCGACCCGCGCCGGAGCGTCGCCGGGAATCGATTCTGGCGCAGGTTGCGGTCGGAGCGAAAGGCGCTGCTGGGGCTGATCTTCGTCGGGCTGCTTGCCGGGGTTGCCCTGATCGGTCCGGCGCTCGTCCCCTATGACCCGGACAATGACGACTTCGAGCTGTTCGACCCCCCCAGTTTCGACCACCCGATGGGCACCGACTCGTTCGGTCGTGATCTGTTCAGCCGCCTCATCGTCGGCACGCGCGTCTCCTTCAGCGTGGGACTCGCCGCCGCGGCGGTGTCGATGGTGGTCGGCAGCATTCTCGGGTTGACCGCGGGCTACTATGGCCGTTGGGTCGATAGCCTGATCATGCGGCTCATGGACCTGTTGTGGGCGTTTCCGGTGATCATCCTGGCCGTGGGGATGGTCGCGGTCTTCGGTGCTGGCGTCCGCAACGTCGTCATCGCGATCGCGCTCGGCTATGTCCAGAACTTCGCGCGGGTCGTTCGGGCGGATGTCCTGAGCCTGCGGGAGATGGACTACGCCTCGGCCGCCCGGGCCCTCGGCGCTCGCGATAGCCGGATCATGTTCCGCCATATCCTTCCGAATGCCGCCGCGCCGATCATCGTTCAGGCGACGTTTGCCGTTGGACTAGGCATCCTGGCCGAATCGGGTCTGACATTTCTCGGTCTCGGGGTTAACCCGTCGACGCCGACCTGGGGCCTGGCGTTAAACGAGAGTCGGGACTTCATTCGTCAGGCCTGGTGGATCAGCGTCTTCCCGGGTCTCGCGATCGCCTTCACCGTGCTCGGTCTCAATCTCTTCGGCGACGGCCTGCGAGACGCCCTCGACGTTCGCAGCGTCGGTGATGGCTGATTTGTTCGCTAACACAACGACCTTCGGGCTCGGGCGGATGCTCACGTGGTCCGGATAAATACGGCGACCCAATGGCTGGTTGACTTGAGCGCCTAGCCAGCATTCAGCGAGGTTCGACGAGGTTTCTCGTACTCGTCGACCTTGCTACTCTATGACGTGCGACGCGGGGCACCGACGCAATCACTGAACGACAGGAGAGTCGGACGATCTATGACGGCTTTGGGTATCTTCCCGGCGATGCGGATTAGGAGCCATGGAACACACGTCTAATGAGCAAGGGCAGCTTGCAGCTGTTCAGCAGCGCATTGAGGACCTGCGTGTTCACCTCAGCGAGCATCCTGGTCCACAGGCTGACGCACCCGTGCATGAGTGGTTCGCCTTTTTGGCGTCGATCAAGGCGATAGTCGGTAATGCGAGTAATGACGCCAGCCTCCTTGCCTGCTTGATGGCAAAACATTGGCTCTGTCGCGAGCTGCCGATGCAGCCGTTTGACGTTGCATTCAAGCCTCAGGGAGCTCCGGGTCTAGACATCGACGCCAAGACGATCGACGGGGAGCGAGTGGTTGGTGAGATCAAGACGACGACGCCTTACCACGGGCACGATCTGGGGGCGGCCCAGAAGCTGACATTCGTCAAAGATTTCCGAAAGCTGGAAGAGGCGGTCGCAGTCCACAAGTTCTTCTTCGTCACCGACGAGGCCACTTTCGATGTGGTCCAGCGACGCTACCTCGACCAACTCCCTGGCAGCACCGTTGTACTGCTAGAGGGCCGGGATGAGTCGAATACGGCGTAGGCCACCTCGAAACAGAACCGTTGCGCCACGATCAAATGTGAGTGACGTCCGGGTAGCGGTTCCGCTCGAGCGTGATCCTTCTGCCCAGAATGCCAATTCCTACTCAATCCCTCTAACGAATGGACGTCACTGTGGCCACTGGTGGGTCTCGACGCTTATGCCGACTGAATTATGGCTGTCCTCTTGGAGCCTACACGAACGGTGTTGGCTCACGACCGCGCGGGAACTCATCGTGGTCCTTCGCAGATTGATTGAGTAGCTGATAGCCGTGAGAATGAACCATCCCTTATGGGAAGCAATCTCACCATGCGATGCGGGGGAGCAGAACGAATCACCGTGAAGGAACAGACAGTACACGGTTTCCTTAATCTCCAGTCAACAGAAAGCAGTGTGTGACGGTCTGACGACCCAACAACTAGGCGACCACGGTGCTACCATCGCGCTCAAGGTTCGAGTGAGAAGATGCTCCGAAGGACAGGAATCGGACGATGCCCTCTGACGACGTTGATGTGGCCCCGGATGTCTTGGTGTGGGCACGGGAGTCAATGGGCCTCTCCCGAGAAGAGGCGGCCAAGAAACTTAGGATGACGTCTCTATCCCTTCAGTTCTTGGAGGAGGGTGTTGGGGACGTCTCGATGCCACGACTCCGTCGGATGTCTGAAGTCTATGACAGACCGCTCGTCGCCTTCTTCCTCCGGGAGCCGCCGCCCGGTGTGGACGAGCTGCCAGATTTCCGTCAGACCCCCGATAGCTTCGGCAAGCCTTGGTCTCCGCGGCTGCACGAGGCCTACAGGAGGGTAATGGGACAGCGCGAGGTAGCCCTCGAGTTAGCGGAGCTCGACGATGAACCGTTACCCGACATTGACTTCGTTGTGTGGTTGGACGACGATCCCGAAGACGTGGGCGATAACCTCCGCATGTGGTTGGACGCGTCCGGGCGCCCCCCCGGTATCCCTGGTCCTTACGACGTATTCAACACCTGGGTACGGCAAATCGAGGATCGAGACGTTCTAGTCACACAGGTCACCGGTATCGATACGGAGGAGATGCGCGGCTTCTCCATTGGAGAGCGCCCCTTACCAGCCATCGCCATCAACAGCGGCGACGCCATCAGGGGCAAGACGTTCACACTGATGCACGAGCTCGCCCACGTGCTACTGCGACGCAGCGCACTGTGTGATCTGGAGGATGCTGCAGCGGCGCCCGATCAGGCGACTCAGAACCTTGAATGGTTCTGCAACGCGGTCGCGGCGGCGGTGCTCATGCCGCGGGACGCCGTGCTCCGAGAGCCGCTGGTTGGTAGATCGTCTGAGGAGTCGTCTTGGTCCGATGATGACCTGCTCTACCTGGCCGGGCGCTTTGGAGTCAGCGCGGAGGCCATGCTCCTGCGCCTAGTGACGCTGGAACGCGCATCCCGTGATTTCTACCGTGATCGCCGCCAACACTTCCTCCGCCAGTACGGCGAGCAGCGCGAGCAGCAAGCCGGGTTCATCACCTACTACAACAAGCAAATTCGGAACCTTGGTCGGCGCTATATCCACACTGTGCTAGACGCCTACAACCGGGACGACATCACAGATGCCGATCTGTCTCGCTACCTCGGCATGAAACTCAAGAACGTCCCAACTCTGGTCGAGACCCTTGGCACTGAGCGTTGAGCGCGTTGAGATCGACCTACTGCATTGACACCAGCGCTCTGATCGGCGGGTACAACCGTATCTATCCGCAACCGAATTTTGTTGGACTGTGGGAGCGGATGGGCGACCTGGTGGACGCAGGGCGTTTGGTCTCGTCGGAAGAGGTGTACAAGGAGCTTGCATACCAGGAGGACGCTTTGTTTGATTGGGCGAAGGCGCACAGGGCCATGTTTCACCAGGCGAATTATCGCGAGCAAGCGTTTATGACGCAGATTGCGAATGAGTTCCCCGGCCTCTCGAGGAGCCGTACGTCCGCGAATACGGCTGACCCGTTTGTCGTCGCTCACGCCGGGGTCCATGGGTACATAGTGGTCAGCGAGGAGAAGCGCGAAGGGTCGGATGTTCACCCGAAGATACCGATGATCTGCAGGCGCTTCAGCGTGGCTCATCACCCGTTTCTGACCATTATCAAGATGGAGGGGTGGGTATTTCCTTAGGTGCGGATCGGGCTAGCGTCGTAAGCTGAGTTGCCGTAACCGCCAGTAGAGGGCGTGCCGCCGACGTCCCTGGTGGTCTTGGGACTAACGGTGGTTAGTCCGAACGATGGCCGAACATGAAAGGCGAACGGCGGGTCTGATCGAGGCCCACGCACTCTGTCGCTAACTCGACGCAAAACGCTAAGACGGAACGCTCGACGATGTGCTCGCTGGGCCGATTCCCGTCAACGCCTGCAACGGACCACTTCGGACCTAGAAGGTTTGATCGCACGCATGAGAAGAGAAGATGACGGGCGGCAGGCGGCGGTATTCTAGCGCTTGACGAGCGCGATGATAAACATCCCATAAGGGTAGCATTCACCCTCAGTGCCATCGAGCGCGATCGTTATTACAATATAAGAAGTGAAGCATTGACGAGCGGTGCTTCACAACACCACCCCATTGGTCGTTGCGGTGTGTCTCGGTAGCTGTCTCCCCTACTGAGGCGCATTGCACTTCCGCACCGAATCGAAAGGCACACCATGACCACGCTCCGTGACCTTCGGAAGGATCGGAACCTGACGCAGATCGATGTCGCCGCCCTGTGCGATGTCACCCAGGGTCTTGTCTCCCAATGGGAACGTGGGGTAGCCAAACCGAACCGTTTCGTTCTGCCGATCCAATGCGGCACCATCTACCGCGTCAGCCGAGAGGAATACGAAGCGGCTTGGGAGGCTACGCGAACCGAGCAACAGCAGGCAGTCCTCGATTGGATCACGGGTGGGCGACTGGGCGTGGCCTGCCTGCCTACAGGCACTGGGTTGTTGCGACGACGAACCCGTAGGGCTTGAGTGGCGAGCAGATCGACCACCTCCACCGGCGCCTCCGCCTTGCAGACCGAGTACGCGTCATCGACGGCCTCCACTACCGCAAGTGTTCACGTTGTCACGGATGACGACCGCTCGACCTGCTATAGAAGGGCCGTAGTGGCGGCTTTGTGCAAAGTGGCTACTGCGGGCTGTTGGTCAGAACCACCACCAAAGCGCAGCAGACCATCTGTCGCTGCATCCAGTTCACAGCGATTGACACAGTGATCGTTTCTACTCCGTCGGGGCGCTCCTTCTGGATACCGCGGTGTGAACCAGAGTCAAGGACGTGCTGACCCGCCCTGCTATCATTGCCGCCGAGCTTCAAAGCTTGCGACGCTAAAAGTCGGGGAAGGGTCATCAGGCACTATGAACCGTCGCCTATGGGGAGACGCTGAGGAAGCAGACCCGACTCGCCCGCCGTCTGGTCGACGGGAATCACGGCGGCTCAGTGGGCCTTGGGCGGCGTCAACGTTCGTTTCTCGTCCACCAGACACGCCAACTCGAAGCGGAACGGAATAACCAGGATTGGAACGGACTCGGGACGGCTTTGGCCAGGACACTGTGGCTAACTCGGGCTCGTTGAGATACCTCGAGGAGCGGGTGGAACTCCAGCCTACGAGAATCGAGATTCGTTTATGGAAGGTGGAGCTTAGCCGTCGATGGTTAATCAAGGCAGCCCTGTCAATCTTCTCAACATTGTCGTCCTCATCAAGCAGGTGCCCGATATGAATGCGGTCAAGATCGATCGCGCGACCGGGACGCCGGTGATGAGTGGGCAGCGGGTCGTCAGCTCGTATGACGAGTATGCGGTCGAGGAGGCGTTGCGCTTGAAGGAAGCACATGGCGGCGAGGTGACGGTGATCAGCGCCGGGCCACCGACCGTCAAGGACGCCGTCACCCGGGCGCTGGCGATGGGCGCGGACCGGGGCGCGGTGATCGATCTGCCGAACGTCAACGAGCTCGACACGCTGGCAGTCGCGACGATCCTGGCCGGTGCGGTGCGCGACATCCCGTACGATCTGATCCTGATGGGACAAACCTCCGACGACTATGAGACCGGACATGTCGGGCCGCAACTCGCCGAGCTGCTCGACCTGCCGCTGGTGTCATCGGTGATGGGGCTCTCCATCAATGGCGACCGGCTCACCCTCCAGCGCGATATGGAAGATGGGCGACAGACGGTCGAGACGACACGACCCGCCGTCCTCCTCGCGATCACCGGTCTCAACGAGCCGCGCTATCCGTCGCTGAAGGGCATTATGGCGGCGAAGCGAAAGCCGCTCGACCAGGTCACGCCAGAGATTGCTCCGGAGGGGTCGGAGCGGATTAGCTGGGGCGAGCCGTATGTCCCGGAGCGGACAACTGGGGGCACCCTCTTGCAGGATGTGCCAGCGGTGGATGCGGCCCGCCAGCTTGTGGGCTGGCTGCAGGAGCACAAGCTTCTCTGATCGCTGTCGCGGCGGCGTATGACAGCTCGGTATCAAGACATCGACGTGGCGTGATCGGTTGGGGGGTTCGCGGTGGCGGGCGGCGTTCTTATTGTCTTGGAGTTCGAACCGGATGGCCTGCGCGCGGTGTCGGCCGAGGTCGTCACCGCCGGCCGGAGTGTCGCTGACGCGCTCGGGAAGCCGTTGATCGCGCTCGCGATCGGGCATGACATCGCGGCGCATGCTGGCGAGGTGGGGGTGCTCGGGATCGATCGGTTGTTGGTGGCCGACGACGTTGGTCTGGCTGGTCTGACGACTGAACCCGTCGTTGCCGTCCTCTCCCGAGCGATCGATGAGCTTGACCCCGATGTCCTCCTGATTCCGGGGACGACGGCCGGGCGCGACTACGCGCCGCGGCTGGCAGCGCGGCGTCGGGTGGGACTTGCGGCTGACTGTGTCGATTTTTCGATCGAAGGTGGCGACCTCATCGCTGTCCGCCCGGTGATCGGTGGCCGGGTGCAGACCGCGGTCCGTCTGCCCGGGCAGCGACCGCAAATCGCCACGGTCCGCTCCGGGAGCTTCGCCAAGGCCGCCTCGACATCTTCGGCCGTCGATGCCGAGCCATTCCTGGTTGAGCTGAAGGCAACCGATCTGCGGGTGACGGTCACCGGGACCCGACCAAAAGAGGGTGGCGCCGCAAACCTCGATGTTGCTGACCGCGTCGTCAGCGGCGGCCGCGGGTTAAAGGAGCCCGACAACTTCCGGCTGGTCGAGGAGCTCGCGGAGGTGCTCGACGCGGCTGTTGGGGCGACGCGCGCGGTGGTCGACGCTGGCTGGCGACCTCATCATGAACAGATCGGGCAGACGGGCAGGACGATCTCGCCCCGCCTCTACATCGCGATTGGGGTCAGTGGCGCCGTCCAGCACAACGTCGGGATGCAGGGGTCCGATTACATCGTCGCCATCAATCGAGACCCTGATGCACCGATCTTTAAGATCGCATCGTTTGGCATCGTTGGCGATCTTTTCGAGATCATTCCAGCCCTGACCTCGGCGCTGCGCGAGGCAACCGGACGCTGACGCGGCCGTCCACGATCGTTCTAGCCAACTCGGTCCAATTGTTCGTTGATCATGTCGCGCCACGACGAGGCGAGCGTCTCGATGCTAGCGAGATGCTGGAGCTCCGATCGCCCGAGGGCGCCGGGAACGATGGCCTGGTGGGCATGAAGCACGCTGATGGGATCGAGCGCCTGTTCGACGACGCGGATCGGTCCAAGGATCGGCACATTGCCAGGTTGAAGGACCCGCAGATACCAGCCGGTCCGACCATTGGCGATCAGCCGCTTCAGCAGATCGGGCCGGCCGGTGATCATTGCCAGCTTGTAGCATGGGGATCGGGGTTGGGTGACCTGCAGGAGGGCATCGCCCCACGCCCAGATGTCGCCGATGCTGACATCGCTCTCCGTTGCGCCGAGCGTACTGAGATTTTCGCCGAAGGTCCCGGCAGCGAAGGTGACGCCGAGTTCTTCGTTCCAACGAGGGAGATGCTCGGAGGGATACGCGTAGACCGCCTTGTCGGGACCTCCATGAACCCGCAGGTCAGCCTGGCGGTCACCGGTCAGGTTGAGGGTGTCAAGACGCAGAGTTTGCTCCTGAATGGACTCCTTGACGATCCCGCTGAGTACCGGGTGGCCGCGTCGCATTCCGATCGAACGCGGGATGCCGACGTTCACGGAGATCACCTCGATCTTCGGACGAGTGGCGGAGGAGGTGGGAATTGCGGTCACAAAGGGCTCCATCGATGAACCAGGATTGGTCTCTCGCCATGCTAACCGCTCTGGGAGGAGGGTTGCCATTGGGCACCAGACAGGACGACGGAAACCAACGGTCTCGTGCCCTGGGACATGCAGGCCGGTCGCAGCATTCGCTGACCGACCAGGCGCGCAGCGCTTGCCGCCAGACGCACCTTTCTTCGAGTCGCGGCTCTCGGTCATCGCCGGCGCCGGTGGTAGCACGTAGTCGGCAAATCACGGTACGTTTGAGGCGACGGCCGCGGCACGGACCGGTTGCAGATGGCAATCATCGACCGTGCTGACCCGTTCGCGGGTCGACCTGAGCTGATGGAGGACGCGCCGGTGGCGGAAGAACGGTTAGATGTCATCGTGGTCGGTGCCGGTCCAGCGGGCGTGACGGCGGCGCGGGAGCTCTCCGCCGCGGGTATGGCGGTCGTCGTCCTTGAGCGGGGGCAGTTTCCCGGGTCGAAGAATGTCTGGGGTGGCATTCTCTATCGTCAACCAACGGAGGAGTTTGTTCCGGGATTCGAGCGTGAAGCTCCCCTGGAGCGGCCAATTATCGAGCAGCGCTACGTCGTTCTGACCGATGATGCGATGCTGGGGGCGACGTACCGGACACAGCGATTCGCGGAACCGCCCTTCAATGCCTACACCGTATTGCGCTCGCCATTCGACCGCTGGCATGCCACTACCGCCGAGAAGGCTGGAGCAGAGGTTTACGCGGAGTTCACGGTGACCGATCTGCTCTGGGACGATGGCCAGGTCGTTGGCGTGACGACCGGCGAGGCGGAGGGGGAACTCCTGGCGAACTGCGTGGTGCTGGCGGACGGCGCGAATTCCCTGCTCTCCCAGAAGGTCGGTCTTCATCGGGAGTGGGCACCGATCGAGCAGGCGCTAGTCGCTAAGGAGCTGATCGCGCTGCCACCCGAGCGCATCGAGGACCGGTTCGGATTGCCCCCGGGGATGGGCACCGCCCTGGAGATTTTTGGCGAATCGACCGCGGGGCTCCTCGGCTACGGGTTCATCTATACCAACAAGGAGAGTCTCTCAATCGGAACGGGTGCGTTGCTCGAAGACCTGATCCGCACCGGCATCAACGTCAACGACATGCTCGACCGTTTCAAGCGCCACCCGGCGATCGCGCCGTTGATCGCCGGTGGCGAGTCGGTCGAGTACTCCGCGCATCTCATCCCTGAGGGCGGCTATCACCGGATGCCTCAGGTCTACGCCGACGGGGTTCTCGTCGTCGGTGACGCCGCTGGCTTCGTGAACCCTCTCAATCGCGAGGGCGTCAATCTGGCCATGCTTTCGGGTCAGCTGGCGGCTCGTGCCATTACGGCCGCGGCCGAGCACGGAGACTTCTCAGCGGCCTCACTGTCGCGATATCGCGAGCTCCTCGACGAGAGTATCGTCATCAAGGACCTCTACAAGATTCGCAACGTGACCGACTTTGCCCATCCTCGGCCGCACTTACTTCGCGAGTACCCCGAACTGCTGTCGCAAGCGGCGGCGGAGTACCTGACTGTCGATGGGATGCCGAAGAAAGCCAAGCAGGCTAAGGTTGCGGCAATGCTCAGGTCCGTGCCAAAGCGACGCCTCCTGGGCGACGCCATTGGTGCGCTCCGGGCGATGACCTAACTCGCCGCCTTCACGGAGCCAGTTGGTGAGAACGTTAATAGCCCACCGCCGATACGCGACTGGGATGACGCCATCGATTTGAGGGACGGTCCCAGTGCAGTTGGCCGAGCGTCGCGGCGAGGCGACGTACGTGGGCGGATCGTCGATGTCCCCGGGGCGGATCGTGACCCGCAAGGATCGCTCTCTTGTGGCAGTGCCCGGCAGATATCGACATCCACTCGGTTACAAACACGCATGATCATATGAACTGGTGGACGGCTGTAGCCGGGGCGTTGCGCGCGACCTTCAGAGCGCAGGAGATCCTGGGGCACGGGCGGGCGACAGTCCAACGAGCCACGACACTGACGAGGACGAGTGAGGGCGCAAGCAGGGAGGTTGAGGAGAGCAGCGTGAGTGAGGCGGACTGTACGCTGAGACCCGTACGACGTGAGAGCCGGCGAATCGACCGGCGTTTGCTGCTGCAGCGGGCAACAACCCTCGGCGGTGCCGCGATTGCAGCTGGAGTGCCTGGCGGACAGGCGGCCGGCACCCGCTCCACGAGGAGGGCGATCATCAGCAGGCAGGAGCCCAGGGCGGGCGGGACGCTTCGCGAGGGGTCCGATCGCGACATTGCCCCATTGGACCCGCTCCTCGCGTCGTGTTGCGACCCATCGATCCTTGCGCTCTACGAGTCGCTCCTGACCACGAACCGCGATGGCGACCTGGAGGCCGGGCTTGCCGAGGGCTGGGATGCCGACGACGATGCCAGGACCTTAACGTTGACCATCCGGGAGGATGCGCGGTTTCAGACGGGGCGCCTGGTCGATGCCATGGCCATTAGGGAGACCATCGAGACCCTGCTCGATCCGGCGACCGGTTCATCGATGGCGTCCCTGCTGGCCCCCATCGCGAACATTGATACACCCGACAGTCACACCGTTCGCCTGACGCTGAACTATCCGTCGTACGCTCTGCTGACGGCACTAAGTAGCGGGGCTGGCGCGATCGTCAACATGGCAACCCGCACCGAGTTCGGGAATGACTATGGTCGGCAGGTCGTCGATGGAACCGGCCCGTTTGGGTTCGAAGAGTGGGTGCCGGAGAGCCATATATCTGTCCGGCGATGGGAGGGCTACCCCGGCAGTATCGTTCCCTCGCTTCAGAACAAGGGGAAAGCCTATCTCGACCGGATTCGTTGGGAACCGATCGCCAATCCGGCCGAGCGAATCGCCCGGATCGAGACCGGTGAGATCGATACGCTGCGTGGAGCGGCGCTGGCGGATCTCGGGCGGCTCCAGGAGAACCCCAATCTCACGGTCCTGACCTTCAACGAGCCCTCCGCGTACCTGCTCGGTCTAAACTTCGAGCGCACGGACCTCGACTTCCATGATCTCCGCATGCGGCAGGCGATCTCCGGCGCTATCGACCGCCCGGCGTTGGTGCGGGAACTCCTTTTCAATCAGGGCGAGCCGCTCTCAGGGCCGGTGTCGACGGCGGACCCGGCGTACACCGCGGACGTCGAGCGCTTCAACCATTTGAATGATGATGCGACCACCCAATCGCTGACGGCGCTCGGCTGGGCGGTCGGCGCCGACCGCTCCCGGGTGAAGGGGGACCGCGAGCTGTCGTTCACGGTCCTGACGAGCGACGACCCTCTTATGACGGCCCTCGGTGCCGCCCTGCGGCGGCAGCTCCGTTCGGTCGGCATCGACCTCCAGCTTGAGCCGGTGACTCCGGAGGCGTTTCTGATCAAAGTCGGGGCCGGCGTCGATGCCTACCTTCAATACGACTCCTGGCAGGGTCCGGCCGGGGCGATAGTCTCGGCCCTTGACAGCCGGAATGCCTCCGGTCGGAACTGGGCGCAGGCGACGGTGCCTCCGGTGGACGACGCCATCCGTGCCTGGCAGCGGGCCGCGACGCGGGACGAGTTCACCCGGGCAGGGCAGCAATATGGACGTGCGGTCGCCGAGCACCTTCCGGTGATCCCCCTGTTCAATCGCCATGCGATCTGGGTCCATCGCACCAACATCTATGGCTGGGCTCCCGATCGGTACGGTATGGCGCCGCGGTACAACGATGTCTGGATCGATGATGGCCTTGCATGATCGCCCGGTGGCCACACGGCGATGAGAGACCATGCGGATGTCGACATAGCGACCGGGAGATGGATCCCTATCCTGCCAGATTCTGCGGCACGAAGAGCTGGTTGAACGTGTCGACGGCACGCCGGACATGCCGCTGCCCGTCGTGGACCCCGATCGGACCGTGCCCTGGCAGGAACGCATCGAAGGGGAGAGCGGCAAGACGGGCGACACTGTCGGCGGAGCGGCCGATGTGGCAGTCGTGGATGTTCTGCAGGACGACCCGGCCACCGGCGAAGACGGCGTCACCGGCAAAGAGCGACCGCGTCGACCCACCATGTAGCAGATAGGACGCGTGTCCGTCGCAATGTCCCGGCGTGTCGATGACCTCAAGCGGGAGCGTTCCGACCTGGAGGTGGTCGCCCCCGGAAACCACCCGATCGACCTCCACCGGCTCGAATCGGTACTGCGGAGGATACAGCCCGGCGCGCTTCGCGGCCTCAAGTGCGACCGCGGCCTCATCGCCTGTCCGAAGCGCGGCAGCGGCACCAACGGGCGCGACCACCCGGAGGCCGAGCTGCTCGCGGAACCGCGCCGCCCCGCCGGCGTGGTCCATGTGATAGTGGGTGAGAATCAGGGTGGTCACCCGCTCTGGGTCGAGCCCCTCAGCTCGGAGATTGGCGATGATCTGCTCGACACTCTCGGGCGTGCCAAGACCGCAATCGATCAGGGCGAGCTCGGTACCGCCGTCGATGAGATAGACATGACAGTCGGGGTCGGGGGAGAGACCGAAGCCGAAGGTCGGGCCGCCGCCGATCAGATAGATCTCCGCCGTAATACGCATGTCAGGAAACTCCTGTCGCCACGTTTCTCGATCGAGTGGGCGTCGATGTCGTGCAGTTTATGATGACGGTCATCGCGGCGAGTCGGCGCGGCCCGTCACAGTGGTTGAGATCGACGGAGGAAACCCGAGATGAGTGACGAGCAGACCGGCGAGTCGTGGCGCGGCGAGGTCGGCCGGTTGAGCGGGGAGGCACTGTCGACGTTTCTAGGACAGGGCATCGTCTGCCGCCTTGCCTGCCTTGACGGCGATGGTTGGCCGTACATCGTTCCCGTCTGGTTCCACTATGCGGACGATGGCTTCTATGTCATCCCGCGCGAGCGCTCGATCTGGGCCAGCTATCTTGACAAAGACCCGCGCGTCTCGCTCGCCATCGACGAGGCGACCCCGCCGTATCGAAAAGTCCTGGTTAAGGGCAGCGCGGAGCTGGTGCACGGGCCGACCGTCGATGGAGCGTGGGTGTCGATCGCGACGGAGATGTCGTACCGCTATCTGGGGGAACACGGTCCCGATTACCTCGTCCCTACACTCCACGAGCCGCGCTGGCTCTTCGTCATCCGCCCCGCGCGGATGACGACCTGGCAGGGGGTCGACTGGGCGGCGAGGTACAAACACGATGCCGAACCAACGTGACGGCTGTCCCGAATCCCGTGAAGGTGCCCGACACCTGCTCTCCACTGCCGTAACGAGACCCGAGACTGCGCGTATGCTCGATGGTCGCGGGCATCCACCTCAGCGCCCCCTGCACCTGAGAGCGGGGGCGGTTTTCAGACTTCGCTCTTCACGGCAAGGGGAATCGTGGTCGGCGAATAGCTCCGCCGGCGTACTGGGTCCAGTATGATGAGCCGTCATCGGTCGACAGACATCGGAGTGTGATCCCGGGATGACCGACATCAAGACGGAGCCCGCCGATCTGTATCCTGTCGGAAGGGATGGTGGGGACCATTTTTCGGTTTCGCCGACGGATGTCGCTCGTTTCATCGCCCTGGAACAGTGTGAGCGCTACCTCCGGCTGCGGCTCCATGAACGATCCGGTGGGAAGAGCTTCCTCGCCGACTACGGGGTCCGCGCACAGACGCTCCCCCCGCTGCTAACCCGCTCGGGAACCTCGTTCGAGGAAAAGGTCGAGCGGTCGATCGCGGCCACTTTGCCGACCACGAATCTGGCCGCGACGGCAACGAGTCCATCGCGGATCAGCGATAACGATGTCGTCGTCGAGGCGGTTCACTGTCTGGCACCTGGTGAAGCGACCATTCTGTTTCAGCCCCGGATCGACGCGGTTGTCGACGGCTGGCGAGTGCGCGGGGATCTCGACATCCTTCGCCTTGAGCGGAGTGCTGACGGCGCCCTTAACGCGCTGATTGCCGACGTCAAAAGCTCGGCGACGGTCAAAGTCGAGCATCGCCTTCAGGTGGCGTTCTATCAGGAGATGCTCACCGCGTTGCTCTCCGCCCACGCGATCCCTGTCGCGGCGATCCAGCTTGGCGTGATCTACCGGGGATCGATCAACGAGACGGGTGGAACGAGCCCGGACGACGAGCATCGTCGTGAGGCGGAACGTCAGGCCGCGCGTGACCTTCTTGGTATCGAGGAGGGGATGCTCCAGCTGGTCGCCGACCCGGAAAGCTACCGAGATTCCGTGCGGGATCTGGTCACCGGCAATCGGTCGACCGCGCGACGGCTGATTGCCTCGCGCTTTGATGATGTTCCCTACCACCTGTCACCCAAATGCGACAGCTGCCTCTACAACGAGTTCTGCATGAAGTGGAGTGCGGAGCGGGACACCCTGTCGATGCTGCCGCACCTCGACGAGCGGGAAAAGCGGTCACTTCAGCGTTCTGGCGTGACGACGATGCGGGAACTGGCGGCGCTGAAGCAACCGCGTCCTAAAGACGTGCGCTCCTCCGGCACGGCCGGAGGCGACGGCGTGCTTGAGCCGGGTCCGGGGAAGGAGGCCCTGGTTCGCCAGCTCGGGTCGACCTGGCCCGTCGGACCGCAACTAGACGAGCTGGTCCACCGGGCGCGACGCTATCGGGCCTTTATGGGCGACGACCTCCGGTGGGTCAGGGAGATTCCCAGCAAAGGCTACGGATCATTGCCCTATGTCGATGCCACGAACAACCCGAACCTGGTCCGCGTCTTTATCGATGCACAACACGACTACCTCAACGACCGGATCTACCTCCTCGGGTCATTGGTCGTGGCCTGCGAGGAGGGGCACGAGACTCCCCTCCGGCGCCGCTCCATCGTTCATCTCACCACCGGGCCGCCCTCGTCCGATGAGTCGGAACGAGATGTATTGCTCCGCTGGATCGACGAGACGATTGCCGCGGTGGCCGCGGTTGCGGCGCCGGCGCCCGACGGCGCGAACGCCGCACCGATCCATCTGATCTTCTACGATCGTTTTGAGCAACTGCTCCTGCTTGATGCCCTGGGCCGGCATTCGGGGACGATCCTGAGTGCGACGCCGCTCTTCGATTTCATGACCCAGATCGCCGCCTTCGACTCGCCGATCGCGACGTTTCTGGTCGACGAGATTCGTGAGCTTAAGAACTATCCAATGATTTGCCAGTCGCTCCAGGCCGTGGCGGCATTTCTGAAGTTCGACTGGAATGCGGGCACACCATACCGGCGCCTCTTCAATCGGCGGCTCTTCGACTTCTGGGGACGGCTCGACCCACCGGCCAGCGGGGCGACTGACGACTCGGTCTGGTATACGAGCCGGGCTCGCTTTGGAAGCCAGATCCCGCTGGAGTATGCGTACGCCGCCTGGAATGACCTTGAACCGCCCGCGGTGCCTACCAGCGATCCATACGCACCCTATCGCGACGTGACGCCGGAGCTGCTGCAGGGGTTTCAACAGCGCCGCATTGAGGCGTTGGAATGGATCGCCCGGGAATTTCGAGGGAACCGGCAAACCGAGAAGCGACCCTACGACCTGTCGATGCTGGCGACCTACGAGGATCGCGCGCACGATCTTGCTCAGGCACTGAAAGAGTTCCAGACGATCGAGCGCCACGTTTATCTTGATGGCTGGAAGCGCTCGCTGCTGCCCCCACCTGAGCGCCGGGTGCTGACCGGTCGCACGCTGCTGGCTCGGTACCACGCTGTCGATCAAACGGCCGAGGTTGCCGCCGCGAATGTCGACAATGAGTGTCGCCGTCTTCTGGAAGAGGGACTCAAGACCGCCTACCTGCTGAGCCACCCGGAGGCATCGCGCGCGGTCCTCTCCAAGGAGGAGAAGGCCGCATCGAAGTGGACGCAAGAGGGACTTCAGGTTCGCCTGCGCATCGAGAGTGCGGGAATCGATGCAGACCTTGAGGAGATCATCGCGTTGTCGGGCATCCGGGTCGGTGACGTGGTCGTCGTCTCCCCGCGCTGGATGGCTGATGAGCGGCTCCCGGTAGACGATCGGCAGCTCTTCACACCGACGCCGAAAAAAATGCTGTACAACCCCCGCGCAGCGGTCCGCGGCGTACCCGTGGATCGAGACGCTGCCGGCCGGTCGATCCGTGGATGGGTCGAGATCGGACTCCAGGATTATCGACCGGGCAGCGGCGGTGGCTACGCATTTGGTTCCTACCCGCGGCCGCTCATCGACGGCGCGCTCTATTCGCTCGATGAAGATCCGAACAGTTGGTATGGCGCCTGGCAGGCTGGGGTGATCGATGGAATCTGCTCGGGCGAACGGAACACCCTCTACGATCGGTTGGTCGATCCTCGCCTTGCTAATGCGACGTGGCCCGCTGCCGCCACCGGTGGTCAGGCGCGTTTTCTGGACGGTCTGGATGCCTTTCACCAGGCCGGGTTGCTCCACGACTTCGAGGAGAGCAAGCGGGAGTTCATCGGGCGACACGGTGCGACGCCGACCCTGCTGGTGCAGGGACCACCCGGCACCGGGAAAAGCTACACGACCGCCTTTGCCATCTTTGCCCGGCTTCAAGGAGCGATGACTGCCGATATCGACTATCGGGTCATTCTCAGCTGTAAGACTCACGCCGCCACCGACGTGCTCCTGGAGAACATGATCAAAGTCCGCGCCCGCCTGGAAGAGATCCGGAGCCGGGACACCACGCTTTTTGATCGGTACATCGATCCGATGCTGCTTCGTACGCCGTTCTACCGCTACCCGGCGGACCGCTCGGCGACCGACGGGGTCGTGGCCCTACCGCCCTACGAGACCGGCGGCACAAAGGCGGCCGACACGGTGACCGGCGCACGATGGTGTGTGCTGGGGGCCACACCGGGCGGTGTCCGGAAGTTGATCAAGGAGCGATGGCCGAAGGGCATGTTCGCCCAGCGTTTCTGCCATTGTCTCGTTCTCGACGAAGCCTCCCAGATGAATCTGCCGGAAGCGATGATGGCGGCGCTGCCGCTGACCGATCAAGGTCGGCTCATCGTGGTTGGGGATCACCGGCAAATGGCGCCGATCGTCCAGCATGACTGGCAGACAGAACCGCGGCGAACCTTTCAGGAATACACCTGCTATGAGTCGCTCTTCTCGGCGCTGCTACCGATGGAACCGCCGATGATCAAGTTCGAGAGGAGCTTCCGGCTCCATGCGGACATGGCGGAGTTCCTCCGACAGGAGATCTACCGCCACGATGGGATTTCCTATCATTCCCTTAAGGCCGACGTGTTGTCGCCGGTGGCCGGAGTCGATGGGATGGTCCGCGCGATGCTCACCCCGGATCATCCGTTGATTGTGGTGGTCCATGAGGAGACCGCCAGCCAGCAACGCAACCCGTTCGAGCAGCGACTGATTGCCCCGGTCCTCGAGGCGCTGGTTCGTCACGGGCTAGATGCCACAACCGGTCTCGGGGTGGTCGTGCCGCACCGGGCGCAGCGTGCGGCCCTGCAAGCAGCGATTCCGGGCCTGGTGGTGCGGGACCCCGTCAGTGGGGCAACCATTCGCTCGGCGGTCGATACGGTCGAGCGCTTTCAGGGGGACGAGCGGCGGGTGATCCTGATCAGCGCCACTGAGAGCGACCGTTCCTACCTACTGGCGAGCGCCGCATTCCTGCTCGATCCCCGGCGCCTGACGGTGGCATTGAGCCGGGCCAAGCACAAGATGATTCTGGTTGCGTCGCGGTCGGTCTTCGATCTGTTCAGCGCCGACGAGGAAACGTTCGACCATGCACGTCTCTGGAAGAATCTGCTGCGGCGGACCTGTACCGTCGCCCTTTGGCACGGCGATGTTGCGGGGGTAGGCGTCGAGGTCTGGGGCAACGATCGGGGGACCGCTCGCACGGCCGAAGCAGCGCCACCGGCCTTCGCTGCCGCGATGCGTGACGACCAGACACCGGGGAGCCACGCCGTTCCCACATTGGAGAGCTCGGGAACGATTGGTCCTGACCGTGGAGGCAACGATCAGTCGCCGAGGAGGTCAGCCAGCAGGGCCATCCGGACATAAACTCCGTTTCGAGCCTGGCGGAAGTAGGCGGCTCTCGGGTCGTCATCGACGTCGGCGGCAATCTCATCGACCCTCGGCAACGGGTGCAGCACAATGGCGTTCGGATTGAGACGACGCATCGCCTCGCGATCGATGACGTAGACCCCTCGGGACGCCTCGTATTCCTCGGCGGTCGGGAACCGCTCCCGCTGGATGCGTGTCTGGTAGACCACATCGACGCGCGGTAGCACCGCTGCCAGATCGGTCTCGTCGCGATACGTCACCCCATGCTGATCGAGGGTCTCCCGGACATCGTCGCCCATCGGAATGGCGGGCGGGGAAACGAAGATCAGCTCGGTCCCCTGGGTGAGACGAAAAAGACGTGCGAGTGACCGGGCGGTCCGACCGAACCGCAGATCGCCGACCAGGGCGACACGCAGGCCGTCGATCCGGCCAAGCTCGTTCTGGATGGTATAGAGGTCGAGCAACGCCTGCGTCGGGTGCTCCCCTGGGCCATCCCCGGCGTTCAGCACGGGCACCGCGGCCACCGCGGCGGCCCGGTGGGCGGCGCCCTGCTCGTGGTGACGAATGACGATGGCGTCGGCATAACCCTCGACGATCCGAATGGTGTCCTCGACGGACTCACCCTTGATCGCCGAGGAGAACTCTCGGGCGTTCTCAGTCGAGATCACCTCGCCGCCGAGACGAAGCATCGCCGACTCAAAGCTGAGCCGGGTGCGGGTCGATGGCTCGTAGAAGAGCGTCGCCAGGATGAAACCGCGTAAGGGGGTGATGTCCCTGGGCAACGTCCGCATCGCATCAGCTCGCTCGAACAGCTGCTCCACCGCCGGGCGATCGAACTGTCCGACCTCGACAACGTGTCGTACCGTGTCGGGCGGCATGCGTCCCCCTCACCGTTCGCTGACTGGTATGAGTATAGTGCTGGCACGACGATCGGCTTGGATCCGGCCGAGGCATGGTTCGAACCGGGAGGAGTGAGCGTGTTCGAAGAACTCGGCGGTCGCGCTGGTGTCATCCCGGGAGGGGTCAATGCCGGCGTGCTTCGAGCGGGCGGGAACCGGGTCATTCTCGTCGACACCGGTCTCAACGACACCAGTGGAAAAAAGGTGCTCAAGACCGTTCGGGAGGAGCTAGGTGCCGAGGTTGTCGCCATCCTGACGACTCACGCGCACGCCGACCATTTCGGAGCGAACGCGACAGTGGTCAAACGCACCGGCGCTCGGGTCTATGCGCCGGCAATCGACGAGGCGGTCCTTCGCTATCCGCTGCTTCAGCCGTCGCTCCTCTACGGCGGCGCTGACCCGATCGACAGCCTCCGAGGCCGGTTCCTGCTCGCCGATGCCAGCCCGGTCGATGTCGTGGTTCAGCCGGGGCCGATCACGGTCGAAGGTATCGACATCAAAGTCATCCCGCTCCACGGTCATTCGCCGGGACAGGTCGGCTACCTTGTCGACGATGTCTTCTATTGCGCCGATGTGGTGCTCCCCGCGTCCGTGCTCGAGAAGTACCGGATTCCCTATCTCTATTCGGTCACCGATCACCTCGTCGCCCTGGAGCGCGCTGGGCAGGTGAGCTGCGCCGCGGCGGTACCGGGACATGGTGCGGTTGAGTCATCGCTCCGTGAGCTGCTTTCGCTCAACCGGGCCTTGATCGACCGGGTCGCCGAGCGAGTCCTCGACCTCACGCGGACCCCATCGACCGCGGAGACCGTTCTGACCGGGTTGCTTCGTTCGTTCGGCGCTGTCGTCGCGGATGCGCCATCCTTCTACCTCTTGCAACCCACGGCCTTTGCCTTTCTCAGCCATCTCCACCGCCTCGGCGCCATCGAGCACTCGGTGGCCGATGGCCAGTCGCTCTGGCGATCAACTGGCAGCGCCCACAGCAGCGGTTGCTAGAAACCTACCCGTGGACGGGGAGATCGCCGGCGACGATCTGGGCGATCCGGTTGCCAAGCCGCACGCTGTAGTTGGTGCCACGATCCTCTGGATAGATCTGGCTGGTGTTCGCAAGGTAGAGGTTGGCGAGGGGGGTCCGGTGGTCCGGGATTCGCTCCGAGTAGTTGAGGGTCACGATCGGCTGAGCGGCCCGCTCCCGAAAGACCCATGACTGCTCGATCCACGTTGCGTCGAAGGTTGGGTTGATCCGTTGAAGAAACGGGAGATACGCCGCGATCAGGTCGTCGTCGGGCATCGTGAAGTAGGGATGATCCGGTTCCAGGTACTTGCTGAGGTAGACGAATCGCTTGCCGCCATACTCCTCTGGGGAGATGAAATTGGTCTGCTCGATGACGCCGGTAAAGGGCAGCTCGGGATCGGCGATGTTGAGCCAGTAGATTGGCGACAGCGGCTGTCGGAGCTGAAGGAGAACGACCACCGCCGCCTCATAGGTGAGATCAAGCAGGCCAGAGCGATAGTGCTCCGGCAGGTCGGGCACCAGGCGGGTGAACACCGGGGAGGGAACGGTGCCGATGACCGCGTCGCAGTGAACCGCCGGTGCGTCGTCGAACTCGACCGACCAGGTGCCATCCCCGTCTGGGCGCAGGCGAGACGGGCCGACCCCCTGATGAATCTCCACCCCGGCATTGCGAGCAGCGGCGGCGAGGGCGTCGATCAGGACGTTGAAGCTGCCGCGGATGTAGCCAAGCTTTTCCTGGTCGAGGGGCGACCGCCGGGAGGTCGTCCGCAGCCAGATTTTGCCCCAGAACCAGACCATCGCCACCTGATCGTGGTACCGGCCAAATTTTGCCCGCAGCTGTGCCCCCAGCGTCCGATCGTAGGCGCGAGCCCCGAGTGCCCGCCGCAGCCAGGCATCGGCGGTGACTCGCTCGAAGCGCCGCCAGTTCCTCACCCGTTGCAGGTAAGCGGTGACAAGCCCGATGCGTATACGGTCGATGAGGGGGATAAACCGCAGGCGCAGCAGATCGAGCGCGCCATTGAGCGGATAGATGCGGCCGTCGGCGAAGTACCCGACATTTGACGGCAACCACATGAGGGAGTCGCTGATGCCGATTTCCTCGATCAGCTCAATGATCTCCCGGTCGCTCTGGAACAGATGGTGATAGAAGCGCTCCAGGTGGGTGCCGGCCACCGGAAACGCGATCGCCTGACCGCCCAGCCACTCCCCTCGTTCCCAGAGGGTCACGCGATATCCCGCCTGTCCGAAGCGGAGTGCCGCGGTCAGACCCGCCATACCCCCGCCGATGACCCCGATATGTTTCGGTGACGCAGAGGATGAGTGCTCGTGGTCAGCGATGGTCGTTGTCCAATCCTAGAATGATGCGCTGCTGTCTAGCGACATCGACGATCCGAGGATATCTAAGCTCAACCAGTAACGGGTCGGAGCGTGCGTTCGCAGGCTCCGACCCGCTGGTCGCCTCTCCTCACATGAACGCGCCGCAGACGCGAACGGTCTCGGAGGTCTAAATGAAGAGCGGCGATAGCACGAGCGTGATCGTCGCCAGCAGCTTGATCAGGACGTGGAGGGACGGTCCTGCGGTGTCTTTCCATGGGTCGCCGACGGTGTCGCCGACCACCGATGCGGCATGCGCCTCGGTTCCCTTGCCGAGGATCATGCCGCCCTCGTCCTTAAGACCTCCCGCCTCGATCAGCTTCTTGGCATTATCCCAGGCGCCGCCGCCATTGTTCAGCACGTTCGCCATCAGCACGCCGACGATCGTGCCGATCATCAGCATGCCGGCGGCTGCTTCCCAGCGCAGCAGGACACCGACGAGGACCGGCACGAGCACCGCCAGCGCACCCGGTGCGATCATCTCCCGCAGTGACGCGCGGACCGAGATGTCGACGCAGCGAGCGTAATCGGGCGTCGACGTCCCGGCCATGATGCCGGGATCAGCCCGGAACTGGCGGCGCACCTCTTCGATCATATAGCCAGCGGCCCGGCCGACGGCTCGCATTGCCAGCGACGAGAAGAGGAAGATCAGCATCGCGCCGATCAACCCTCCGACGAATACCTTTGGTTCGGCAAGATTGACGATGCTCGCGTTGACGTCGCTGCCGCCGAATCGCTGGACCTCCTGGAGGAACGCGGAGAAGAGCAGGAACGCGGCGAGGGCGGCGGTGCCGACGGCGTAGCCCTTGGTCAGGGCCTTGGTCGTGTTCCCGGCGGAGTCGAGGGCGTCGGTGACCTCGCGGACCTCGTCCGGCTGGTCGCTCATCTCGACGATGCCGCCAGCGTTGTCAGTGATCGGTCCGAAGGTGTCCATCGCCAGGATGTAGGCGGCCGACATCAGCATGCCCATGGTGGCGACGGCGGTCCCAAAGATACCGGCCGACGCGGGGATGTTCGAGGCATTCGGAAACTCCACCGAGTCGCCGAGGTAATACGACCCCAGCAGCGCGGCGCTGATCGTGATCGCGGGGAGGGCCGTCGTCTCGAAGCCGACGGAGATGCCGGAGATGATGTTGGTCGCGCTACCGGTCAGCGACGCCTGGGTGATCGATCGCACCGGCCGGTACTTGCTCGATGTGTAGTATTGGGTGATGTAGACGAACGCGATCGATGTCGCGATGCCGATCAGTCCGCAGAGCGCGTACTGCCAGGCGCCAAACGGGAGGAGCCAGAAAGAGGCAACGACAATGAGGACGGCGGAAAGTCCGGCGACGACGTAGTAGCCCTTATTGAGCTCCTGCATCGGGTCCTTTGGCATGGAAGGCGGCTTGACCGTCAGGAGGCCGATCAGCGATGCCAGCAGACCGAAGGCGGCAACGACCAGCGGGAAAAAGAGAAAGCCGACCTCGTGTCCGGACGAGTCGCCACCCGCCGCCGTAAAGAGCGCCGCGCCAAGGATCATCGCCCCGATCATCTCGGCCGCGGAGGATTCGAACAGATCGGCGCCACGACCGGCACAGTCGCCGACGTTGTCTCCGACAAGGTCGGCGATGACGGCCGGGTTCCGAGGGTCGTCCTCGGGAATTCCCGCTTCGACCTTCCCGACCAGATCGGCGCCGACATCGGCAGCTTTGGTGTAGATGCCGCCGCCCAGTTGCGCGAAGAGCGCCACAAAGCTGGCGCCAAAGGCAAAGCCGACGATCCAGAACGGCGTCTCCGCCACGGCCGGCAGCGCCCCCTTGGCGAACCCGAAGACGACCGAGTAGACCGCCAGCACGCCGAGCAGGCCGAGCGAGATGACGAGGAACCCGGAGACCGCACCACCACGCAGGGCGACGGTGAGTGCCTCGCCGAGATTGCGCCGGGCAGCGGCGGCGGTGCGGATATTGGACCGGACGGCGACGTACATGCCGATGAAGCCGGAAAGACCGGAGAGCGTCGCGCCGAACAAGAAGGCGAGCGAGGTAATCAGCCCGCGGGCCACCTCGTGTTCCTTCTCGAAGCTAGCGACCAGGATGCCCAAGACCACTGAGACGACCAGGGCGAGAATGGCAATCGTCCGGTATTGCCGGTTGAGGTAGGCGGTGGCTCCCTGGAAAATGCGATCCGCGATGTCCTGCATCGCCGGGGTGCCGCGATCGCGTGCCAGGACGTCACGCGCGAGCCAGAACGCGAAGCCGATCGCGACCAGTCCCATGATGATAACCGGCAACGAATACAGAACCTTCTCGTCCAATTCCCCCTCCTCGTTCTGGCGCGGTGATGAGCACGGCAGTGCTGCCGTCTCTCCCGGTGACCGGTGGCCAACTTTAAGAACGCGCGGGCCGTCCGGAATCGACGTTGCGGCCGATTCACGGCGCAGCGGTGCGCGTCAACCGTTGGCTTGTCGACGACGACTGGAGCAGCAGGCGCTGAAGAACAGAAAAAAGCGCGGTGGGGCTGTCGCCACGCCGCGCACGACGGCAAGAGTGTACCACGGCCAACCGGTGTTGACGGTGGTGATTGCCCGCCCCGCGCGGGCTCTACCGCGTTGCCACTGTCGGCTGCACGGCGCGGCCACCGCGACCGCGAAGTCGCCCGAAGAGGCGTTGGATCTCCCCCTTTTCCCATGCGACGAGTAACTGGCTGGCGTTGAAGATCGACGAGTACGTTCCGCTCACTACGCCGATCAGCAGCGCAAGGACGAACTCCCTGGTGGTGGTGCCGCCAAAGAGGTAGAGCGCCAGCAGCGTGAAGATGACGGTCAACGATGTATTCATCGACCGGACGATTGTCTGGGCGAGGCTGTAATTAACGACTTCCTCGAAGTCGGTGTCGACCCGCTTCGCGAGGTTCTCCCGGATTCGATCGAAGACGACAATGGTGTCATGCACCGAGAAACCAATCACGGTTAGCAAGGCGGTGACGAACAGCGACCCAACCTCGACGTTCGCGATTTTGCCGAGGATCGAGAAGATACCGAGGACGACGAGCACATCATGGAGCATCGCGACCAGCGCGCAGATCCCATAGAGCATGGGGTTCTGGGTATTTCGGAACGCATAGGCGATGTAGAGGAGGATACCGAGCGAGGCGAACAGGACCGCGATGAACGCCCGGTCCCGGATCGCCTGACCGACCGAGGCGCCAACTGTCGAAAATTCCCGCTCGGTAAAGGGACTGATGGTATCGGTCAGGGCCGCGCTCAGCGCGGCCTTCTCCGGCGATCCTTCGCGGACCTCCTTCAAACGAATGAGATAGGTGGAGTCTCCGCCTCCGACGCCGAGCTTCTGAACGGTGCTGCCCGCGTACCCCTCGTTCTCAAGAACGCGCTGGATCGCCTCGCCGCTGGTCGGCTGTTGAAAGGCGACCTCCCAGGCGGTACCGCCGGTGAAGTCGATGCCCAGGCGAACGCCAAAGAGCAGCAGGGAAATCAGCCCTGGCACGATGATAACCAGGGAAATGGCGAACCAGAGATACCGCTTACTGGCGAGCTTCGTCATCGGATGATCCTTCTTCAGGCTTCTTCAACAGCGGTTCATTCGACGGGCGACCGGTGCCCCCGGTCATCGGCCTCACCTAATCTCCTGCACCGGGAGCGAGCGCGGCGCGCTCCGCTTCGACACCGAACCACCAGCGGTGCCGGGCCAGACCGGCATCGACCAGCAGGCGCAGGAAGGTTCGGGTGACGGTGATCGCGGTGAACATGCTGATCACCACGCCGATGAACAAGGTGATCGCAAAGCCGGTGATGATCGTCGTCCCGGTGTAGTTGCCGAAGAGATAGAGGATGAACGTCGTGATCATCGTCGAGATATTCGAATCGCGGATCGACGGCCAGGCGTGATCGAATCCGGCCTCAATGGCGCTCGATAACGAGCGTCCCTGGCGCAACTCTTCCTTGAGACGGGCGAAGATGAGCACGTTTGCGTCGACCGCCATGCCGATCGACAGGATGAAGCCAGCAATCCCTGCCAGGGTCAACGTCACCGGGATCAGTTTGAAGATGGCAAAGACGAGCGACGTGTAGATCACCAGGGCAAGCACCGAGAGGACGCCGGGTAGCCGGTAATAAAGCACCATGAAGAGGGCCACGGTGCCAAGACCGATGATGCCGGCGAGAAGGCTCCGGTCGATCGAGTCCTGTCCGAGGGTCGGGCCCACGGTTCGGCTCTGGATGACCTGGAGGGGAACGCTCAGCGCGCCGGCTTTTAACTGGACGACGAGGTCGTTCACCTCTGACTGCGATACGCCGGTGATGATGCCCTGGTTGGAGATCGCTGAGTCGATGCGGGGTGAGGAGATCACCCGCTTGTCGAGCACGATCGACATGGGCTGACCGGCGTGGCTGCTGGTGTAGTCGTAGAAGGTCTTCGACGCGTCGCCCTTTAGCTCGAATCCGACGACCAGACCGATGCCGGTGCTGTCGCGGGTCGGGTACGCGTCCTTGAGGTCGGCGCCGCTGATGATCGTCTGATAGACCGTCCCGCCCGGCTCTGGTGATGGTACAGCCGCGACTGGCGACGCAACCGGACTGGCGGTTGGCGTGCCCGCCCCCGGCGTGCCCGCACCGGGTGTGCCAGCCGCAGTGGCGCTCCTCGGGTCGCCGAGGGAGGTGCGAACGATCGTTCCCTCGGGGAGATATTGACCATTCGGGTCAACGATCTCAAGCAGGGCGGTCTGTTGCAGGATGCCGACCGCCTGCTCCGGATCGTCGACACCTGGCAGCTCAACGATGATCTGGTCGTTTCCCCGCGTTTGAATCAGCGGCTCACTGACGCCGAGGCCATTGACGCGCCGCTCGATTGTGTCCCGGGTCCCGGAGAGCGTGTCCTTATCGACCTTGACCCCCGGCGGCGGGTCAGCCGCGAGCACGACCTGGAGACCACCCTGCAGATCGAGTCCTTCGCGGACCGGGAACCGCTCCTTGAACCCGCCGATGTCGAGTGTCTGCCCCGGCAGCGAGACCCAACCGGTGAAGAGGAACATGGCGACGATGAACAGCAAGATGTGCCACGGACGAATCCGCACTTGGGAGCTCCTCTCGCCCTTGACTTCTCAGCTGGCGGAGTCTGCCGCTGATGCCTGAGGGGGATCGCTGATAAACATAAGATAACCCGCCTCGCGGCGGGCGGATAGGATGAGTATAGGAGGGCGAACGGCGGTGGGTCAAACCGTTGAGCGTGGTTTCAACAGTGTAAGTCGCACGGTTTCTCTCCGTCTCACATTTTGACCTTGATCGTGCTTTTTAAGCCACTACGCCGTTTCGCTTCGTCGTCCACCGCGACCGCACGCCCTCATGGCAGACCAAATCAGTGGTACCCACGTGCGCCCTATATGCAAATCAGGGGTGCAAGTAACTTAGGTACGCTGGTATGTGGAGGCGCCAGGGTGAGTCTGTTCGACCTCTTCAAGCACTAGCTCCGGAAAGTGGTGCTCGATGAGGCGTGCTGCCGCGCTGAGTAACGGCAACATGGCGTTCCCGCGTCCCTGCCCAGCAAGCATGGCCCATTGTGACGGGTGATAACGGACCAGCATACCCATGGCGAACGACACTAAAAATAAGAGAGACAAGGACGAAAGGTTGATTCCACCGGTAAGTGGCTCGACGAGATATGGGATGGTCCGACCATCATTCTTGACGTGAAGCACTGAGCCCGGCCACTCCGGCGGCGACGTCTCGCGGTTGATGTAGAAGTAGAGCCCTCTAACGTGACCTACCGTGTGGTAATGGTCACTCGGATCGATCGAAATTTGGGGATGGAGTTGAAAAGCTTGTCGAAGGTTCGCTGTGCTTGGAAGTCCTACCTTCGTGGGTAATACGTAATAGCTCGCCTGCAAATCGTTGTAGAGCTCGACATACGCTGGATGGCATGCACTTAATGTGCTGAAGGTTACTTGAAACATGTCAGTGAGGTCAGGAATACGGGACAAGACTTCCCTCAGGCTGATTCTTACGGGATCTTTTGCTGCGCCGAACTGGCTGGTTCCTTCCTGAACGAGTGAAGAGCGTAACCGGTGATGGCTGAAGACGAGGCTGCGCTCGATATTTTTCGTGGCAACAGCAAGTTCGGTGAACGTGCCACTGGTCACGGCGATCTTCACATCAGGTAATTTTGAAGGTCCGCCAGCTAGTTCTCCGCCCCAACCATGACAGGAAAGTCCGTGGGCCTCTGAAAGCGTTGCTTCTCGCCGCTGCACGTCGGCACACAGGATGATGGCCCTACTTAAGGACAGCACCCCGTAGTACAGCAGAAGGGGTCTGGTGAGCTCAGCGGCTCCTGCAGCAGCTTCAAAATACTGTCGCCCTTGCGCCATGTGGGCCGCCACCTCCAGCGACTTGCCAGAACTGGGAAAACGGTGGTGGCGTTCGTTCAACAATCCTCGAACGAGGTCACTACTCTCATACGCCGACAACCTTGACCAAACATCTCGAGGTGGGCCCGATGCTAGAAGTCCCCATTGGGAAAGGTGCAAGAGCAGACTGTCGTCCAACGGTCGTCTCCCGATACTCACTTGCTTTGAATGGCGGCTGGTGACGCCCAGTACGCAACTTCTAGAGTCCAGCACATTGAATCGGCGGGCGATGCTACGTGCATCGCGACAAATCAACCCAATCTAGATGCGCCGTCATATGTCTGCGCCGTGGAGCAACGTCGACATCGCTCGTTCTTGTCCAGAACCTTTCGTTGGATTTCTGAACCCTCACGCCAGATGGAATCACGCCCGTGGACGAACGATGATTGGGGCTGTTTCCCGCCAACTCAGCAGTCCGGAACTAAGCAAGCAACACTAAATCTGCCGAATGGGATTGTCGCCGACCGTATCCCGCACTTCAACCGTCCTACAGTTAAATGGGGTGCCTATTCGTCCGACCTTGCCTTGGCACACAATCTGAACCGCGCCTATGGCGATGGTTGGGCCACCGGAGAGCTTGATGATGCTTGATACAGGCCATGGGTCGTGATGTACCGCTCGACCGCGGGGGGGACCTGGTACGAGATCGGTTCACCGCGGGTGATGCGTCGCCGGATGTCGCGGGACGACACCTCGATCAGCGGGACCGGAACGATCTGGACGCGGCCTCTGGCGGCCGGGACGGCGGTGAGGATCGCCTCGACATTCGCCTCGGTGCCGGGTCGGAGAGCTACACCGATCTCCGCGAGTCGGGCAATGTCGTTCGGACGGTCCCATCGCGGGAAGTCGCGGAACGAGTCCTGACCCATCAGGAAGACGAGCGTCGATCCCGGTGCCGCCGCCTCGTGGATCAGGGCCAACGTATCGGCGGTATAGGAAAGACCGCCGCGGTCAAAATCTAGCGTGGAGATCGTAAACTCAGGGTTGTCGCCCACCGCGATCTGAATCATCGCCAGTCGGTGCTCGTTGTCGGCGATATGCTGACCGGTCTTGTGTGGCGGTCGACCGGCAGGGACAAAGACGACCGAACCAAGAGCGAGCACGAAACGCAGCTGCGCCGCGACGATCAGGTGCCCGACATGGATCGGATCAAAGGTTCCTCCGAAGATCCCGATCCGCCCCGGGGTCACCACCTTACTGCGCCTCCTCAACGACGATCGCCACATCTGGAAAGCGTTCTCGGAGCCCCACGATCGCCGTTGAGACGACATCGCTTCCAGGCTCGGACCAGAGACCGATCCGCACATCGATTCCCTCATTGGACGCCCCTGCCAACTCCAGCGTCGGGCGGGGGGCGCCCAGCCCAGGAACGGCCGCCAGCGTCTTTGTGACGGCGGTCAGCAGCTCGCTCGGCGGCGCCGGGGGATGTCGAAGCACGAGGGTCGTGCGGTCGACCTTTGAGACCGAGCGGTTCACCAGGATCTCACCAAAGAGGGTCGCGTTTGGCACAAGAACGCGCTCCTGGCGCTCATTGCGGAGCACCGTGGTCCGAAAATCAATGCTTTCCACGATCCCCGTTACATCACGCACACGCACCCGCTCACCGATCGCAAAGGGGCGTTCCAGTAAGAGATAGATGCCCGCGACGAAATTCTTCAGGACGTCCTGGAGGGCGAGGCTGATGGCAAGGGTGCCAACGCTGATGGCGGCGAGGAGCGCCGTCCAGCTCGCACCGAGAAGTCCCAGGACGAGGGTGGCCCCGAGGAGGTAGACCCCAACGGCCGCCGCATTGACCACAAGGGCGGCAAGATTTCGGTCGATTCGTCGGTTCATCAGCGATCGCTGGACACGTCGCTTCAGCCATCGGGCGACGAAGCTCGCGATCACCACGACGACGGCTGCTTCAAGCAGACCGATGACCAGACCGACGGCGTCGCCGTAGGCGTCGAGCAGGCTGCCCCGAGTGTTGTCCCACATTCCGTCGAAATTCACCGTTCCCCCTCCAACGCCGCCGATTCTAGCAAGCGGTGGAGTCACGGACGCGCCAGCTCGGGAGTCGGGGCTGGCTGCTATCATGCGGGCATGGCCGGTAGAGGCTGCGCCGGAGGGGTGGGTGCTCGATTATCACGTGCATAGTCAGTTCTCGATTGACTGCGACACGCGCATGGAGGAGTCCTGCGAGGCCGCGATCGCGGCCGGTGTGACAGAGATCGCCTTTACCGACCATGTCGACCACGAGACGGCGGACCCTGGATTTGGGTATTACCGGGCGGACGACTATTTCGGTGCGATCGAAGCGGTTCGGTCGCGATTCGGTGAACGGCTGACGGTGCTCGCGGCGGCAGAGGTCGATTTCAATGAGCGGACGGCGCCGGAGGTCGAACGATTTCTGGCGCAGCACGCCTACGATTTCGTGATCGGTTCCGTCCACTATGGGGATGATGGCGTCATTATTTTCCCCGACTATTTCGCCGGACGCACCAGCGATCGCGTCTTCACCGAGTACTTTCGCCAGATTGCTTTCGCGGTTGAGACTGGCTGGTTCGATACGATCGGTCACCTGGACTTGCCGAAGCGATATGCGCCTCACGGTCATCGGAACTACGATCCTCTCGCCTATCGTGATCTGCTTGAGCCGATCTTCGCCTCGATGATTGCCAGGGAGGTTGCCTTCGAGATCAACACCTCGGGTCTCCGTCAGGCGCCGAAGACCAGTATGCCGGGTCCGGCCATCGTCCGGTGGTACGTCGAGGCCGGTGGCCGGCTGATGACGACCGGAACGGACTCGCATCTGGCCCGGACGGTTGGCTTCGGTCTCCCGCTGACCCTCGACATGCTGGAGCTTTGCGGCATCGAGCACGTCGCGGCATTCCGTGGTCGACAGCGGCAGCTGGTCCCGATTTCACAGCTCCGAGAAGCCGCCGCCGCGGGCGACGGAGCGATATAACAAGCGGTGTCGATGATCCCGTTGGTTCCAGGAGTTCCGTCGCACCGCATCGTCGCTAGAGCAGTGACCAGGCCGGCCGCCATGAGCAGTGACGACATGCCGCCATGGCGGCAAACGCGGCGCGCTCCGCCCAGGCGAGCGATGTCCACGACGACGACGGTCACTCCGCCGGCCAGGAGCAACCCCCGTCCGTCATTCCCCTTCGCACTGGCGATGTCCGCCCCGCATGCGCTGACCGCGCTGATCGCGGTAGCGCCGCTGGTCGATGGCCTGTCCACGGCGACCGGAATCCCCGTTGGTATGCTGCTCATTACGCTGGTTCAGGTCGCGGGGAGCTGGCTGACCCGTGAACTGAGCCTTGGGGTGTGGCGGCGGGTGTGGCTGCTCGATGCCGTGGCATGCGGCCTCCTGCTGCCGTTGCTGGCTCTTCTTGCATCGACATCGCGTGTCCCCTACGTCTCCCGCACGTGGGGCGGCTTCGACCCGGTGCTCTGGACCGCGATCGGGGCGACAACGGTGGTGATTGGCGCGGGAATCCTAGCGGCTGCGCTATCCGCGGATCAACCGTCGGAGGCATCGCTCCTCTTCTTACCGCTGGCACTGCTTGTCCCGGCGTTCCTCGGCGCGCCGAAGGATCTCGGTGAACGCGGCTCCCTGACGGTTGTCGCCGAGGTGTTCGTCCTGGCGTCGGTGATCGCCTTTGTCGGTTGGCTGCTGCCGGCCGGCCTGCAACCGCTGATTAGCGCACTGGCCCTGGTGGTCCAGTTCGCGATTCTCCTATCATTTGGCTACCGGCCAGGGTTTGACGGCGCGCGGGACCGGCTGATTCCCGCACTCTCGGTCGCCCTCCTCGTCGTCACGATCGTGGCGTCGGTGGCTGTGCCGCTCCTGTCGATGTGGCTGCGACGCGTGATCCGGAGCGCGGGTCAGAGCACTCCGTCTGGGCCCTGACCATGTTCTTGACCGGTCGAGCGGGCCTTTGTCGGAATCTGACACTCCGTACCAACAAGGGTGCCCTGGGGCGGACCGGAGGGCGTCGAACGGTTAGCGGGGGCTTGAGCCATTCTCGCCTGTGAGCTCAACGGCATGGCCGTTGAGTGACGCTGGCCCGCTCGACTCGTCCTCTTCTTTTTCGTCGACGATCGTCATCGTGGCGACCTGTTCCTTGCCGCTGAACCGCATCAGCGTCACGCCCTGAGTGGCCCGGCCAATCAGCGGAATCTGCGAGGCCGGAATTCGGATGACGACACCGGCCGTGCTCATCATCATCACCGTTTGATCCGAGTGCACCATACCGGCCGACACGATCGGCCCGGTGCGGTCGGTGAGCTTCATCGCGGTGACGCCCTTGCCGCCTCTCCCCTGGGCGTGAAACTGCTCAGGCCGCGTGCGCTTCCCGAGACCCTTAGCTGAGATCACAAAGACGTCATGACCCGGCGTGACCACCTCCGATGAAATGACGATGTCTTTGGCCGCGAGCCGGATGCCATGCACGCCGGCGGCGGGACGACCCATCGCCCGCACATCAGTCTCGTGAAAGCGAATCGCCTGACCACCCTTGGTGACCAACATGATGTCGTCGGCCCCACTCGTCATTCGAACCCAGGCCAGCTCGTCGTTCGCTTCCAGACCAATGGCGATCAGTCCCGACGAGCGGACGGACTGGAACTGCTCAAGCGTGGTCCGCTTGACCCGCCCGAGCCGGGTGGTGAAGAAGAGATACTCGGACGTCGTGAAGTCCTCGACCCGAAGGAGCGTGGTCACGGTTTCGTCGGGCTGAATGTTCATCAGGTTGACGATCGGCACACCCTTCGCGGTTCGACCCGAGTCGGGCAGTTCGTGGACCTTGAGTTGATAGACCTTCCCGCGGTTGCTAAAGACGAGGAGCGAGTCCATGGTGTTCGCGGAGAGGATGTGCTGGACCGCGTCCTCGCCACGCATCGTCACGCCGGTGATCCCTTTGCCGCCCCGATGCTGCGTTCGATAGACGCCGTCCGCGATCCTCTTGACGTAGCCGCGTGAGGTGAGGGTCACCAGCACATCAACCTCAGGGATGAGGTCCTCCTCACTCAGCACACCAGAGATATCCTGAATTCGGGTACGACGCTCATCGCCATACTTCTCCTTCAGCATGGCGAGGTCGCGGCGGATCACGTCCAGAATCAGATTCGGGTCGGCGAGCAGCGCTTCTAGGCGACGCATCTCGCCGACAACTTCTTTGTACTCGTCGTCGATCTTCTTGCGCTCGAGTGCGGCCAAACGCGCCAGCCGCATGTCGAGGATGGCATTGGCCTGCACATCCGAGAGCCGAAACTCCTTCATCAAGTTCTGACGGGCCGTATCCGTCGTCCGCGAGCGCCGGATGGAGGCGATCACCGCGTCGATTTGATCGAGGGCAATCTTGAGGCCCTCGAGGATGTGCGCTCGCCGGCGCGCCCGTTCCAGCTCGAACTCGGTGCGCCGCGTCACGACTTCCTGCCGGTGCCCGATGTACTCCTGGAGGGCGCGGCGCAGGGTCAGCACCCGCGGCTGGGTGCCCCGTTCGACAAGAGCAAGCATGTTGACGCCGAAGCTCTGCTGCAACGCGGTGTGCTTGAAGAGATTGTTAAGAACCTTCATCGGCTGAGCATCGCGCTTGAGCTCGACGATCATCCTCATACCGGTCCGGTCCGACTCGTCGCGGAGGTCGCTGATCCCGTCGAGCTTGCCATCCTTGACCAGCTCGGCGATCCGTTCGAGGAGGGTTGCCTTGTTGACCTGATAGGGCAGCTCGGTGACGACGATCTGATAACGATTCCCGCGCGCCGACTCCTCGACGAAGGCTTTGGCGCGAATGACAACCCGACCCCGACCAGTCGCGTACGCGGATGCAATTCCCTCCCGGCCCAGGATCGTCCCGCCGGTTGGGAAGTCGGGCCCGTGGACGATCGCCATCAGATCTTCGACGTTCGCCTCTGGGTGATCGATGAGGTACCCCACGGCGTCGCAGATTTCACTCAGGTTGTGCGGCGGGATATTGGTCGCCATTCCGACCGCGATCCCCGCGCTGCCATTGATGAGGAGATTCGGCAACCGGCCGGGAAGCACCGTCGGCTCCTGTGTCGACGCGTCGTAGTTCGGCCGGTAATCGACGGTTCGCTTCTCCAGGTCGGCCAGGAGCTCGTCGGCGATGGCCGCCAGTCGGGCTTCGGTGTATCGCATGGCTGCGGCGCTGTCGCCGTCGACCGATCCGAAGTTGCCCTGGCCATCGACAAGCGGGTAGCGCAGGTTGAAGTCCTGCGCCATCCGGACCAGCGTGTCGTACGCGGCCGTGTCGCTGTGCGGGTGGTAGCTCTTGAGCACTTCACCGACGATACCGGCACTTTTGCGGTACCGGGTGTTGTTGCGAAGTCCCATCTCGTGCATCGCGTATAGGACCCGTCGCTGCACCGGCTTCAGCCCGTCGCGGGCATCTGGCAGCGCCCGCTGCACGATGACGCTCATGGCGTAGGCGAGATACGACTGGCGCATCTCGCTTTCGATGCTGGCGAAACGAACGTTTCCGATTTCCACGCGCCGGCCCCTTTGCGATAGAAGGCGAAATGTGAGCTAGGTGACCATTAGTCTACCATAAATCAGACAGGATGACGACCGAAAGTGGCGTACGGACGCCAAAAATCCCCGAGGTCAACCGGCGTGATGGGAGCGTGCTGTCGCCACTCATGGCGGTGTCACCAGGCAGGACCAGCCAGGGGAAACAGGGGGTCATGCTGACGCCCCCAGGTCATCGTTGACCGCCCGCTCAGGCTCGCTCCGCACGGCCCGGTGGTCGGTCGATGCGGGAGGCGGTTCGCGGATCAAACGGCTGCAGCCAGAAGCGGTGAAAGGCCCGGCACTGATCGGGATACGTTCGCATCAGCGGCTCACAGCGGCGGGTGATCTCGCGGGCGACCACCCGGGCGTCAGATGACGTATCGAGCAATCCGAGCGGTTCAAGCGCACCATCGATGAACCCAGGACCCGAGGCGACCCACCCGAACCAGACCGGCCGACCCGATGCGAAGGCGTCGACCGCCCGTCCCGTATCGACGCGAGCGGGGACACCGAAGAATGAGGTCTCCGTCCCACTCGGACCGGGCTCGATACCGCAGGTCTCGATGGACATGTCGGATAACCGCGGTCCAACCGGAGCAAGCAGCACCAGTCCTTCGGTCGCGTGAACGCGCTCGACCAGTGTGAGGTTCCAGACCGACTCAGGCGCCACGATGGCGTGGTCACGGTTTGTCCAGGATCGGGTGGCTGCCTGGCGCACGTCCGCCGAGGTGGGGGCGTCGTGCATGATGTGGCTGAGATTAATGAGGAGCTCTCCGAAGCGGTCATCTTCCGGAGGCGTATCAGCACGGTGAACGCGCTGAGCCAGGGAATGGCCGAGCGCGTTCAACGTACCAATGCGTTGCCTGACGCCGGTTCTAATCGCCCGTCTCGACGGCATCAGCCGGCGTCGCCGCGGCATCTTCGACCGCGGCGGGGCCGGTCGAGCCGCCGTAGACGCTGATGAACTCCTCCACTCGATCGCGAGCGAGATCATCGTGGTACTGCTCGGGGGGTGACTTCATGAAATAGGCTGATGGGGCGAAAAGTGCCCCGCCGATGTTGTTATCCAGCGCCAGCTGAGCGCACCGCACCGCGTCGATCACCACTCCGGCGGAGTTAGGTGAGTCCCAAACTTCCAGCTTCAGCTCAAGGTTCAGGGGAACGTCACCGAACGTGGTGCCTTCCATCCGGATATGGCACCACTTGCGATCCTGCAGCCAGGGCACATAGTCGGATGGCCCGACATGGACATCGGCGGACGGCAGAATGTAGTCGATCTGGGAGGTCACGGCGTTGGTCTTGGAGACCTTCTTCGAATCGAGTCGCTCCCGCTCCAGCATATTAAGGAAGTCGGTATTACCGCCGAAGTTCAACTGGTAGGTGCGGTCGACCTGTACCCCCCGATCGGCGAAGAGTCGGGCGAGCATGCGATGCGTAATCGTGGCGCCGACCTGACTCTTAATGTCGTCGCCAATGATCGGCAGTCCGCGATCCTGGAACCGCTTCTGCCAGTATTCCTCACGCGCGATGAAGACGGGGATGCAGTTGATGAAGCCGCAGCCGGCTTCGAGCACCTGTTCCACATACCATTTGGTCGCCATCTCCGAGCCGACCGGAAGGTACGACACGACCACATCGGTCCGGGTCTCCTTCAGAATCCGGACAATGTCCGCGGTCTCCCCTGGTGCCTTGGTAATGATCTGTGACAGGTATTTACCCAGGCCGTCGTGGGTCATCCCACGCTCAACCGTGATGCCGAGTTTCGGGACATCCGCGAACTTGATGGTGTTATTCGGCTCCTGGTAGATTGCCTCGCCCAGATCCTTGCCCACCTTGTTGATGTCGATGTCGAAGGCCGCACTGAACTCGATGTCCCCGACGTGGTAGCCTCCGAGGCTGACGTGCATCAGTCCGGGGACGAATTGATCTTCGGGTGCATTCTGGTAATACTGGACGCCCTGGACCAATGAAGATGCGCAGTTGCCGACCCCGATGATCGCGACCCGAATCTTGTCTGACCGCTTTCTTGTCATCGCGTTCTCGCCGGTGCTCGAAGTCATCTGGCCATTCCTTCCTCGATTCGACACTCGGCGGGCATCTGCCCGCGCCTTGGACCCCGCGCCTGGTGGGCGTCTCGCCGCTGTCCGCTCGTTGGGATCGACGCTCCTAGTGGGTGTTGGTGTGAGGGACGGTGTCTGGTCAGGGCGTCGCGCATGACGACCGCGACCGGACGACCCGAGGGTCGAACCGGGACGCGCCGCGACGGTGGAGGCCCGAACCGGGAGCGCAAACTCTGCGATGTCACCCGGCGCCACACCAATCGCAGCGGCCACGGCTTGCATCGTCGAATTGTTGACCCGCTGCGCGCGACCGCTCTCGATGCGCGTCACGGTCCACCGGGCGACACCAGCCATCTCGGCTAGCGTCCGGTAGCTGATTCCGCGTGCATCGCGCCATTCTCGCAAGGTCTTCACGATCACCCTCTCACTGGCCCAAGATAATACCATCGGCCCTGCATGAGTGCAACATCGCTGAACGGCGGACGAGGCCGATGACGCCTTTTCCCGACCTCGCTAGCAACCAAAAAATATTGGGCCACGCGGATGGTACGTGGCCCAATATTCTATGACATGGTGGTGTATGGAGGTTCCGACTAGGTGGGAAGAGCGGTTCCACAATTGGTGCAGAACTTGGCTCCAGTGGGATTCTCCTCCCCGCACTTCGGGCAGGCGGTGGTAGGTGGCTGGAGGTTCGTGCCGCAGTTCGGGCAGAACTTCGAGCCGGCCGGGATGGTCGCCTGGCAGTTCGGACAGGTCATCGACGCCGTGGCGGCCGATCCAGCGGCGAGCGGAGTGTCCGATGGAGCCGCTCCCGCAGGTGCCGGCGCGTACGCGTCGCGCATCGCCTGCCCCATCGCCTGGCCCATCCCGATGCCGGCACCGAAGCCGACGCCGGCCCCGGCGACGTCGCCGCCGCTGCCGGGGTTGTTGGCGGCGACGCCGATCGCCTGCGCTGTCTTGTACTGGGTGTATGTCCGCATGTCTCCGAGGGCCGCCATGCCGGATCGCTCGTCAATCCGCTGCTGTACCTCTTCCGGGGGCGAAATCGCGCCAATCTGGAACGTTGTCAGGGCAAGCCCGAGCCGTGCAAAGTCGTCGGCCAGCGCGTTTCGTGCCGTGGTCGCCAACTCGTTCGTCATCCGAGGAAGATCAAGCAATGAGGTCTGCGTTTCCCCTAGGAGATCGTTGAACTCACTGATAATGACGCCTTTAAGAAAGTCGTCAATCGCCGCGGTGCTATAGGCGCCCCGCGCGCCGACCACCTGAACGACGAACAACTGGGGATCGGCGACCCGCAAGGAATAGGTGCCGAACGCCCGCAGCCTGACCATTCCGAAATCCGTATCGCGATAGACGAGGGGCTGCTGAGTGCCCCATTTCATATCGGTAAACTCTCGCATCGAGACGAAGTACACCTCGGCGCGAAATGGCGAGTCGCCCCCAAACGGAATGCCGAGCAGTCCAGTCAGCAAGGGAATGTTATTGGTCGAGATCGTATGACGACCGGGACCGAAGGTATCGAGCGCCTTGCCGTCGCGGAAGAAGACCGCCTGCTGCGATTCCCGCACCACTAGCTGAGATCCCAGGCGAAACTCGCCTGACCCGTTCTCAGGGACGCGGTGGACGATCTCATCGCTTGATTCGTCAGGATGCTCAATCAGATCGAGAATCGCCATCGTGGCTCCTTTATCGCCGTCCCCACTACGCCATACGACCGGTTAGTGAAGCGCAATCGAGAACTGCTGGTACCAGAATTGTCGGACCGTTGCCTGGTCGGTCATATCCGGGTCGGCAGCAGCGCTTAACTGAGGCCAGAAGTTGCTGAGCTCGCCTCTCCTTGCTGCTCCGACGGTGGCGCCACCTCGCCCGCTTCGAGGGCAGCAGGAGCGGCGCCCGCCTCTAGACCCGGGCCGCCATCAGAGGTGCCCGCCTTGAGGGCTGTCAGTTGCGCCTCGATGTCACCGTCGGACTCCAGCTCCTCGAACTGAGCGTCAAATGACTCCTCGCCCATCTCCGTCAGCGCGGCGACATGCGACTCGGCGCCGCGAATCCGCCGCTCCATCCGGTCGAGCTCCGAGGACGGATCGAGCGGCGAGACCACGGTCAGCGATTGTGCCACCTGCGTCTGAGCCCGGGCCCGACGCTGTCGTGCCACCAGTGCATCCCGCTGGCTCATCGTCGCCTGGTACTTGGTCTCGAGCTGTCGCAGCTGCGTCTTCAGCTTCTCGACCGTCGATTGCTGGAGATGCAGCTGCTGATCGTAGACACCCGCGTTCTCATCGTTGTCCCGCTTCCGGCGCAGCGCTTCGCGGGCGAGGTCGTCCTTTCCCGCCTCAACGGCTCGTCGAGCCTTCTGCTCCCACTCGGTGGAGAGCTGCAGGGTCTCATTACGATCGGCCTCCAGTTCCTTTTCCTGGGCGATCATCGCCGCTACCTGCGCTCGTGCGGTCGTCATGTTGGATTGCATATCACGGAGGAGTTGATCGAGCATTCGCTCCGGGTCTTCGGATCGCTCGATCAAATCGTTGACATTGGCCCGGATCAGCCGGGATAGCCTGTCCATCACGCCCATGGTGATTCCCCCTTCATACGTGACGCCATGCGGTCGATTGAAACGAGGTGCGAGCGGCCGATTCCCGTTAGCCGTTGCTCGAGGTCGCCGCGCTAAAGATTTCGAGATCGTTGGCGGGAACCTCCTTGCCGACGAGGACCAGACGGTCGGTCGTCCAATCGAGAATCATCGCCCGCGCGGTCGGGTCGTTCTGGCCAACCAGGTACCGGAATGAGGATGCACGCGAGCCGCCGTCACCACCGATCCCGTGAGCGTCGATGTCGCCCGAGCCGCCCATTCGCATGGTGTAGGCGGTCTCACCGATCGTCGTCTCTCGGCCCGCGCCGGCCGTCTCTTTCGCTCCCGTGGCCGTCATCAGGGCAACTCCGAGGGCGGGATCCCTGGCGGCGACGAGCCATCGCTCTGGCGAACCGGTGTTGAGTCGCAGGAGCCGGAACGCTCCGTCCTCGGACGCGACATCGATGTGACCGCTGACGACATGATTGTCGCCAAGAATCGACAGCGCGTCGCCTTCCTTCAACCCGAATGCCGCTGGTGGCGACTCATCCTTTGCCGGCTCAAGCGCGGCCAGCACGCGGTCTTCCGGCACCGGTCGCCCGGTTTCGACCACCTGACCGCGAAGATCGAAGCGACTGCTCAGCGCGCGAAGCCGTTCCATGCCCTGAGCTGTCGCGACACCGAGATTGGTCCCGGCCGTCAGGGCGCCCTCCAGGGCGGTGATCGACGGACCAAGCTCCTCGGAGCCAGCGATAAGACCCTCGTCAAAGAGTCGGAGCTGATCGAGTGCCGCATCGTCGACATCGCGGTCGCTCCACAGACCGCCGTAGCCAGATGGAGCCGTTCGTATACGGTCGATGACATGGCGGATCCCGCGAGCGAGGTCGTCGACCGGACCAATCTCCTGCAGTTTTCTCCGGTTGGCGAGATCGGCCGCGACGCGCTCAACCCGGTCCGCCTGCTGGTCCAGTGCCGACGCCACATGCTCCCGTACCCGCCGATCCGCGTCCCGCCGGTCTTCCTTTGATCGGTAGCCGCGATAGCCAGGCACACGGTCGAGCAGGCTGGTGATCTGGCGCTCGATGCGTCGGTCCATTGCTCCTCCTTCTTCATGCACACTGACGATTCAGTCGTTGACCGGGCTAGCCTCCGAGAAAGATGTCAGCGCCGCAGTAGGGGCACTTGATCAGTCCCTTGCCCGCGAGCTGAACACGTCCTCCGCAGTTTGGACAGGTTTCCCGACCCTGGAGCTTTGACGCTTCCACGGAATACAGCATCCCTTTCGCCCAGTCGACGTATCCACTGAAGAGACCGCGTCCGACCAGCGCCGTGAGGTCGTTTTGGACGGCCTCCCGGGTGCTGTTCAGTTCGAGAACGAGATCGCTGATCGTCACTTGGCCGCGGGTGAGGACAATATCGAGCAGGCGGCGTTGTTCCTGCACCCGAGCGAGGTCTTTCGCTTCGGCACGGCCACGGGTGAAGAAATAGAACCCACCACCGAGAAGCGGCAACACGAGAAAGCCGAAAAGGAGCACAAAACCGAGCACGGCGCCCGTTCGTTCAAACTTGTCGTCTTGAACGCCGAAAACGAGCCAGGAACCGACGAAAGCGCCGAGAACAGCGCCGACGACGATTAAGATCGCTCCCGTTACCCGGCCGGACGCCGCCATCGCTCCTCAGCTTCCCTCGTTGCCGCGTCCTCGACGAGGCGTCTCGTCGCGCCTGCCTATTCTACGCCGCCAGCAGACATGAGCATGCGTCGTGCCACCTTCACGACCGCTTCAACGCTGAGATCGGCCAGACAGCTCCGTGTCGAGCACCCATTCGGCCGGCCGAGAGTGTGCCCGATGTAGAAGCAGGGCGAGCAGGGTAATCCCGTGCGAAGCACCTGGACGCCGGCCGTCGCGCTATTCGTCGAGGGAGTCTGATGGTCGTCGGAGAGCCACTGCGCGCCGAACGGCGCCCAGGCGCGGTGATTAGAGGGTCCGAAGAGTGCCAGCGTGGGGCGGTTGAGGGTGGCGGCAAGATGGACGACGCCACTGTCGGCGCCGATGACCAGTGCCGCTCGATCGAGGACCGCTGCCAGTTCCGCGATGCTGGTCTGGCCGGCGAGATTAACCGGCGTGTCGAGGCCAGGGGAAATACGACGGGCTGCGGGGAGTGCATCAAGGCCACCGACCAGGATGATCCGGTAGCCCGCCGCATCGAGGTTCGAGGCAACCGCGGCGAATCGATCCAGCGGCCACGCTCGACTTGGTCCATAAGCGCCGACCACTGGATGGATGGCAACCATCGGTCGTCCGCCAAGTGGTGCCAGCATCTCAGCTGCGGCGGCACGGGCAGCGGTTGAGATCGCGACATAGGGGCGGCCCCGCGCCGGCGCCCCGAGGAGGCGACCGAGTTCCAGCCAGTATTGCCACTCGGGTATGGCGCCGAAGCCCCGGTCCCGCAGACGGTGGGTGAAAAATGATCCTCGCCCGTTATCAAGCCCGACCGTCACCCCCGCATTCACAACTGCGGCGAGGCATCGTTGGTTACGAGCACCGCTCGGCAGCGTGAGGTGGTGCGCGATAACGAGCGCATCGACCGCTTCACGTCGCAGAGTCAATGCGCTCCGGAAGGTGGCGGCGACCGAACCGAGCCCTCGCGATGCCGGGACGATCACCGTCCGATCGACGGCCGGGTTGCCGGTCAGTACCTCGGCACCGGACGCGCGAGCAACAGCGAGAATGCGAGCCCCGGGGTACCGCGTGCGGAGGGCGTCGAGGAGTGGCGTCACCAGCAGGACATCGCCCAGATCGCCGAGCTTGACGACCGCGATCGTCGGTTGGTCGCCGAGATCAACCGGGACCGGCGGCTCAAATCGGCCCATCGATCGCCTCCCGGAGCACTGCCAGCGTGCGTTCGGCGGTGCGCTTCCAGCGATAGCCGCTGGCGCGAAGTGGTCCCGCTCGCTGGAGGCGATCGATGAGGGGGCGGTCGGTGAGGACGCGAACGAGGGCCGTTCCCAGCTCGGGAATGCTGAGCGGGTCGACCAGAAGCGCCGCGTCGCCCCCGATCTCCGGGAGGGCCGATCGGTTTCCAAGAACCGTGGGGACGCCATAGCTCATCGCCTCTAGGGCCGGAAAGCCGAACCCCTCATGGAGCGAGGGCAGGGAGAACGCGCTGGCCGCCTGGTAGACCGCGGGAAGATCGGCGTCATCCACAAAGCCGGCCCAATGGACCCGATCGGCAATCCCCGAGGTGCACACGGCGGCTTCGACCTTGTCGGCCATCCAACCACGCTGACCCACGACGACCAGATGATGCGGCAGGCCAGCGGCCGCGACCGCGTGCATGGCGGTCGCGAGGGCGGCGATATTTTTCCTCGGTTGGACGGTGCCGACGAAGAGGATGAAATGAGGCGGCAAGCCGGTCCGCTGTCGTACCGCATCGATCGCCGCCGGAGGCAGCGGGTCGTCGGGTGGATCGACCCCGTGCGGGATCACGCGGATGCGCTCGGCCGGCGTCTGATACCGCTCGACGAGATCGCGTGCGGTCGCCTCCGACGGCACGATGATGAGCCGGGCGACGCGCGCGTTCCAGCGTGTGCTCCGGTCGAGCTGCCACCGCGAGCGGGACGTGTGTGCGGCAGGCTCAGTGAGATATCCAAGATCGTGAATGGTGACGACGCTGCGTGGATGAACCACGGGGATGACATGGGCTGGCACGAAGAGCACGGTGGGCCGTCGTTGGACCATTTCCCAGGAGAGACGCAGCTGGGTCCAGAGACGCGGCCAGGGGATCGGTCGCGGATCGAGACCCGGCGCCAGATTGTCTGGAGCGCAATCGGCGTTCAAGTAGACCCGGAGCCGCTCAGGAGGTTCGAGCGCGGCGACGGCCCGCAGCAGACGGTCGGTATAGCGCTCGGTGCCGGTTTGGTGGCGCACCGATAGGCGGCTGCCGTCGATGCCGATGACTGGCGTCCGGGGTCCGTCATGATCGACGCCGATCGTCACAACCCGGCGGGGGCCGGCACGATGGCGAACATGAACTCCCCCCGGCACGCCATCTCCCCTTCGACGGTAGCAGTCCCCGTTCCGGTGCCGATGTTGCGACGGACCTGCCCTAGCTCGACCTCCAATCTCAGCGTATCGCCGGGCCGTACCTGCCGTTTAAATCGGACACGATCGATCCCCGCGAAGAGTGCCAGTTGTCCCATGAACTCATCGGTCGTGAGCAACGCGACCGCTCCTACCTGGGCGAGTGCCTCGACAATCAGGACGCCTGGCATCACGGGGTAGGCTGGAAAGTGCCCCTGAAAGAACCCGTCGCCCATGGTGACGTTCTTCCAACCGACGGCGCGTCGTGCCGGTGCGAGCTCAGTGACGCGATCGATCAGGAGGAACGGATAGCGGTGGGGTATGATCCGCTGGATTTCGACGGCATCCAGCGTCTGGCGGTCTGGCTCGGTGCTGGCCATAATGTCCCCTTCCACGTAGCGCGCCGCCTGTCGATGACCTCGGCGGCCGGAGTCTACGTTCGCGCACACGGGCCGTCAACGTGGCGCCCGCGCCGTCGAAGGAATGCCGATGACCGATTCCGGCACTCGCATCTGCATTGTCGGTTCTGGAAGCTGGGGAACGACCCTCGCTCTGATCGCTGATACGGCCGGGCATCATGTCGCGTTGGTGACCCGTGACGAGGCGACGACGACTGCTATCCGGCTGACGCGGCGTCACCCGCGCGTTCTCCCCGGAATCGAGCTTCCTGCCGGGATCGACGTGACGGCCGATTTGCCCGCGGCGTGCAACGATGCCTCAGCCATCATCGTCGCCGTGCCGAGTCAGGCGATGAGAGCCACGGCGCGGCGGCTCGCCCCGCTCACAGGGCACGCCTTCGTGATCAGCGCGGCGAAGGGACTTGAGCTTGGCTCCCTCCAACGCATGACCCAGATTCTTAGGACCGAGCTGCCGCCGGCAGCTCATGACCGAATCTGCGCCCTCTCGGGACCCAATCTGGCCGGAGAGATTGCCGCCGGGAAGCCAGCCACAACGGTCATCGCCAGCACCAACCTGGAAGCCGCGGAGCGGGTCCGGGACCTGCTCATCACGCCGAGATTTCGTGCCTATACGAACGCCGACGTCATCGGGGTCGAGATGGCGGGGGCGCTCAAGAACGTCATCGCGATTGGCGCGGGCATTGGTGACGGCCTCGGCTTGGGCGACAACGCCAAGGCGGCCTTCATGACCCGGGGCATCGCGGAGATTGCGCGCATGGGGATTGCAGCCGGAGCGGAGCCACTCACGTTCGCGGGGCTCGCCGGTCTCGGTGATCTCGTCGCCACCTGTTCAAGCCCGCTGAGCCGAAACCGCCATGTCGGCACGGAGCTGGCTCGGGGCCGGTCCCTCTCGGAGATTCAAGCGACGATGACCGAGGTGGCTGAAGGCATCTTTACCGTGCAGGCCGCGCGAGAGCTTGGCGAGCGTCTCGGCGTCGACCTTCCAATCACCAACCAGCTTGCTGCCGTGCTGTTCGACAACAAATCTCCCCTGGCCGCCATCGAGGAGCTCATGAATCGGGACGCAAAACACGAGTTTGCCGACCTCGGGTCAGGGCCGACGCCCGATCAGCGTGAACGACCTCCGGCTCACGCCTGATGTCCCTTGCCACTTTCCGGTGACCTGGGAACCGTGGTCGCCGTGCGCCGCGAGTGCGAGGACAGCCGCTCAGCTTGCCGCCCAGCATCTGGGGCGGGATCGGGGCGCGGCAGGATCGCTACGCCACTATCTGAGACCGGACCTGATGCAGGAGGGTACTCTCGCGTTTAACGAGCTGTGCTCGGTCCGGACCGACCCCAATCATCGTGATTGGCGCCCCGATCGCCGACTCCAGAAACCGGATGAACGCTTCGGCCTCGGTGGGAAGGTCGGTCGCGGTGCGGACGGCGGTGGTCTGCTCGCGCCAGCCGGACAATGTTTGATATATCGGTGTCACCCGGGTCAGCACGTTTTCGAGCGCTGGGAGATGGGTGATGGCGGACCCGTCGACCTCGTAGCCCGTGCAGACGCGAATCTCTTCGAACGCGTCCAGGACATCGAGCAGCGTCAGGGCTACCTCCGTCACTCCATTGAGCCGGACGATGTGACGAGCGGCGATCGCGTCGAACCATCCGATCCGGCGTGGCCGCCCTGTCGTGGTGCCGTATTCCCGGCCGCGCTCCCTGATTAGCTGCCCGGTCTCGTCCTGAAGCTCGGTGGGGAGCGGTCCGCTCCCAACGCGGGTGCTATAGGCCTTAAAGACGGCCAGCGTCCGCTCAACCTGCGTTGGCGCCACCCCGGCCCCCTGGCAGGCGCCAGCTGCGGTTGGCGACGAGGAGGTGACGAACGGATAGGTGCCATAGTCGATATCAAGCATCGCACCCTGGGCGCATTCGATGACGACCCGATCCCCGCGCTCGAGCCCGTCCTGCACGAGCACTTCGGATGGAGCGACGAATGGCGCCAGGCGCTCGCCATGCGCGATCAGCTCGTCTAGCACAGTATCGGCGTCGAGGGGCGCCTGACCATAGACGCCGGTCAGGATAGCGTTCTTCTCGCGGAGCTCCGTTCCGAGCCGATCGCGAAGGGTCGTCTGATCGACGAGGTCGGCGATGCGAAGACCCCGCCGTGCGGCTTTGTCCGCATAGGCGGGGCCATTCCCGCGAAGCGTCGTGCCGATCTCGTCATCGGCTCGACGCGCTTCTTCAAGGCGGTCGAGCAGGGGATGGAACGGCAGCACGACATGGGCGCGATCGGAGATGCGAAGGTTGTCCAGGGCAATGCCCCGCCGCTGCAGATCGTCCATCTCCGCGAGCAATGACGACGGCTCGACGACGACGCCGGCTCCAACGACACACAGGCAACCAACATTGAGAATGCCCGACGGCACCAGGTGCATCTTGAAAACGCCCTGATCGGTCTCGATCGTATGTCCGGCATTGCTGCCGCCGTTGGCCCGAACGACGACGGCGGCGTCCGCGGCCAGAGCGTCAGTGAGCTTCCCCTTACCCTCGTCGCCCCACTGGCCCCCCATGATGATCGTGGCCGGCATCGGTACTCCCCTCAGATGCGGAATCATTGACCATTGATGCGTGGTGTCGGTCGAGCGTCCTGACTATACCTGACCTGATCGACGACCGGTGATCAGTGAGCTGTATCGACCTCGTCCTGGACGAGAAGCATAGCAATATCGCGCTGAAGCTCCACGATCTGGTCGCGCATGTGAAGGATGATCTCCGCGGCCGCGAGGCTGACATCGAGGTCCGCCATGAGGCGGCGCAAGCGGCGCAGGCGGTCGATGTCCATATCAGAGAAGCGATGAGCTCCGCTTGCCCCGGGAGTGCCGGTCAGGAGACCCAGGCGCTCGTATCGGGTCAGGGTTTGAATGCTGATACCGCTCCGAAGCGCTGCCTCGGTCGGAGAATAGCGTGGCTGGTGATCGGGACGGCGTTCAAGCTCGATTGATTGCCACCGTGCCACGATGGCGGTGCGGCGATGAGCGTGCGTCATCTAGGCGTCCTCCTTGCGGAGATCGCGCAGGCCAGTGAAGAGTTCCCGCTCCCGGTCCGTTAACTCCCGCGGGATGACGAGATGAACCTGCGCCAGCAGATCGCCGCGAGCGCCGTTTCCTCGCAACCTGGGCATCCCCTGCCCACGAAGCCGAAAGAGACGATCGGCTTGGGTACCCGCTGGAATCGTCAGCGCGACCTTGCCGGTCGGTGTGGTTGCCACGACCTCGCCGCCGAGCACGGCGATATCGAGCGGGACTTCGACGGAGGTGCGTAGATCATCGCCGACCCGCTCGAAATGGTCATCCGGTTTGACCATGACCCGCAGGTAAACGTCTCCAGCGGCCCCGCCCGCGCGTCCCGGACCGCCCTGGCCGGCGATGCGAACCCGGGAGCCGGTCGCCACGCCCGCCGGAATGCGGACCTCGAGCGTTTTGGTCCGGCTGACGACGCCAGTTCCATCGCACGTCGGACAGGTGACACCCCGGGCGAGGCCGGTGCCGTCGCACGTCGCGCACGTTTGAGGGGCGTCGAGTTTTAGCTGCCGGGTCGCGCCTTTGAAGGCCTCATCGAAACCGACCTCAACGCCGACCTCCAGGTCCTGACCGCGCATCGGGCGGGGACGGACTGACTCACCGCGGCCCCGAGCCCGATTCCCGAAGAGCACCTGGAAGAAGTCCGAGAACCCCTGCGTATCCCCCTGATTGGCGGATGACTCGAACACCGTCCAGTCGCCAGCATCGCCTCGGGGTGCCTGCTGCCCGCTGAACCACGAGCTGAAATCGGCGCCACTGCTCGACGACCGACCAGCTGGCTCACGACCGGTGAAACCCGCATCGCGGTAACGCTGCCACTCCTCGCCGTAGCGGTCGTACATCTTCCGCTTGTCCTGATTCGACAGGACTTCGTACGCCTCGTTGACCTCCTTGAAGCGGGTCTCGGCGTTCTTGTCGCCCGGATTGATATCCGGGTGGTGTTGGCGCGCTTGCTTTCGATAGGCGCCGCGAATGGCCTTCTCGTCCGCCGTTCGCTCAACCCCGAGGGTCTGGTAATAATCTTTGAACTGGACCGTCGCCATCATCCATCTCCAGCATCGTCTGCCTGGAGTCAACAATACACCTTGAGTCAGATCGACGCAACTTCCATGATTGATATCGTCAGATCCGAGCGAGGCGACGCCGACCGTACCTGATGCCGCAGATGACGAGGAGACCAAAGAGCAAGATCAGGACGATGGCCAGGATTGGCAGAAAGATCGCGGTCGCGGCAGTGACGGCGGCAACTCCGTCCTCTGCGGTGCTGACAAGGGGGTTGCCGAGGCCGCCGGTGGTCAACGTGACCATTGGCCGGGTCGTCGCCTTCACCGCGTGGACGGACCCGGCGATGACCAGGCCGAGCACTACCGCCACCACCGGGTTGATTGAGCCCCGATCGGCCGTCGATGCAAGCGTAAGCACCGAGCCCGAGGCGGGGCGGATGACGGACTGGATCAGGTCGTTCGCATGGTCCAGTCCCGGGACTTTGTCGACGACGATCTCCACCGTGAGGAGCAGCGTGATCACCGCGATTCCCCACGGCGTGGAGATCAGATCGTACGGATGACCCAGCGGTATGGCATCGGAGAAGCGACCGGCGAGGGCAAGGATCAGGAGCGGAAGGTAGGCATTGAGACCGGCGGGAGCCGCAAGACCAACGCCCGTGAGGAGCGAACTGTCCACCGCGGTCGCCTCCCCAACATCGTCACGCCGGTCCCCAGGTTACTGAGCGCGGGCGATTATAGCATCCGCGCCCCGCCGATCCATTCCGCCAGCGACGACTCGATGTCGCTCCAACAATGGTGAAATTGCATAGGGATCGGCGTCGGTTGAGTGCATAGGTATTGAGAAGCGACAGGTGTACCACGCCCTACCACCGCTGGCCGACATCAGTATCGCCGACCCGCCACCAATTGGTGCTGTCAGGTCAATGGATTTCAAGGTGACTGCAGGCAGTGTCGCCCGCGACCAGCGCGGCGAATGCATCAGATCCGCACGCCCCGCGACGTGGCGATCGCTGGATACTGGTGGATATCAGCCCGGGCCACGCTCGCAACGAGTGACCGACCCGATCATCGACGCTTAGACCGTGGACCGGAGAACCGTGACCAACTTACCCTGGATATCGACGTTTGAGGCCGGAGTGTAGATTGGCTCCATCGTCACGTTCGCCGGCTGGAGCCTGACGCGGTCCCCCTCCTGATAGAAACGCTTCAATGTCGTCTCACGCTGATCCTTGAGCCAGACGGCCACGGTCTCACCGTTCTCACATGTTTCTTGAGCGCGGAGGACGACAACATCCCCATCGTTGATGAGCGCGTCGACCATCGAGTGGCCCTTCACCCGAAGCGCAAACAGGCCTCGACCGTGATCAGGCGCCCAGGCGCCACCGAGATCGATCATCTCCACCGCGTCCGATCCTTCAAGGTCGCCCGGCACAGGAATCGGAAGACCAGCGGCGATCTGACCGATCACCGGAATAGCGACGACGTTGCGCCGTCCAGCGATTCGACCGACGACTTCGATGCCACGTGAGATATTGCGGTTCCGCCGGATCAAACTGCGTGTTTCCAGGACCTTGAGGTTGTAATCGACGACGCTGGTCGACGAGATCCCAAGTTCACCTTGAATATCCCGGATCGTCGGGGGGTAGTCGTTCTCCTCAAGAAACGTCTCAATAAACTGGAGGATCGCCCGTTGGCGCCGCGACAGATCCTTCATGGTGTCCTCTCAATGGTGGCGGCGGGGTGGATCACGGTGCGCCGCATCGAATTCTGCCGTTCATTATAAGAACGAACACTTGTTCGTGTCAATGTTCTCCCGTATGGCCGTCTCGATCTGCCCCGTTGAATGAGGCGCTAAACTTGCCGTTCACCCCGCGGCCGCTCGAGTGCCACGTGTGCGGGTCCCGGCCAATCAGCGGAATTCGCCTATCCCCGAGTGAGGTCCCGATGAATGACGCGGTCCTGAGGAAGCTCGAGTTCCCGGAGATCCTGGACCGCCTCGCCCGCCAGTGTCGCTTCGACGTCGCGGCCGGCCTTGCCCGTGGTCTACGTCCAGGCATCGAAGTGGCGGATGTCGAGGGCCTGCTCAATCTCACCGGAGAAGCAGTCGACCTGCTGACCAATTTCCCCGATGTCTCCATCGGTGGCGCCCGTGATATCCGGTTACTCGTCGAGCGCGCCGCAAAAGGCGGCCGACTGCAGCCCGCGGAGCTGTTGCTCGTGCTGGACATGGTGTCGGCCGGGCGGACGCTGCGTCGCTCGTTCGGTCGATTGCCCGTAGCCGAACAGCGATTCCCGGTCCTTCTGGAGATCGTCGATCGGATCGCCGATGCGGCTGACCTGGAAGCGGACATCAACCGCACGGTCGGCCCTCGTGGTGACGTCCTCGACACCGCGAGCGACGCGTTGCGGCGGATCAGACGGGAGGTCCGAGTTGCCCATAGCAGGCTGATGGACCGCCTGAACTCGCTGATCAGCAGTGGGCGGTACGCTACGGCCATTCAGGACGCCATTATCACGACCCGCGATGGTCGCTATGTCATCCCGATCAAGTCAGAAGCCCGGGCACAGGTCCCCGGCGTGGTGCATGACACGTCGGCGAGCGGCCAGACGCTCTTCATCGAGCCCCTTGATGTCGTCGAGCTCAACAACCGCTGGCGTGAGCAGCAGCTCGCCGAGCAGCATGAGATCGAGCTGATTCTCGACATCGTCAGTGCAACGATCGGCGCAACAGCGGCATCATTATCGGCATCGGTAGCGGCGGTCGCCGAGGTTGACCTGGCGATGGCGAAGGCGCGCCTGGCGTTTCAACAGCGCGCGACCCGGCCGCGGCTGTGGACCTCGGAGCAGGGGACCACCAGCGAGAATGGCCACCGGCGTCATCGTATTGCGCTGGTGCGAGCGAGGCATCCCCTTCTAGACCCCGCGGAGGTCGTGCCGATCGACATCACCCTGGGCGACCAGTTCCGCGTCTTGCTGATTACCGGTCCGAACACCGGCGGCAAGACGGTGGCGTTGAAGACGGTCGGCTTGCTGCAGGTGATGGCGCAAGCCGGACTCTTCATCCCCGCGGATGACGAGTCGACCGTCAGTGTCTTCCCGAGCGTCTTCGCTGACATCGGCGACGAGCAGTCGATCGCGCAGAGTCTGTCGACCTTTTCCGCTCACATGCGGACCGTGATCTGGATGCTTCGCCATGTTTCGGACGACAGCCTCGTTCTCCTTGACGAGCTCGGCGCGGGCACCGATCCCCAGGAGGGGTCGGCCCTGGCACGGTCGCTGATCTCCACGCTCCTCGACCGTAACGCGCTGGTGATCGCCACAACGCACTACTCCGAGGTCAAGGCGTACGCTTATGCGACGTCCGGCGTCGAAAATGCTAGCGTCGAGTTTGATTTGAAGACTCTCGCTCCTACCTACCGCCTGATGATTGGCGTGCCAGGTCGGTCGAACGCGCTGGCAATAGCCCGACGTCTCGGCATGCCTCGCGACATCGTCGAGGCCGCAAGCGCCTATCTCGATCCGGACGATCTGCGAGCCGATGCCTTGTTACAGGACATCCGGACGCGTCGCGACGAGATCGACGCGGTGATGGCGAGAGCGAGAGAGACGGAGCATGAAGCCCGACAGCTCCGGCTCCTGGCGGCCCGCCAGCTTCGAGATGCCGAACAGGTTCGCCGCGAGGTTCATGCCGATTCGTTGGCCGCGGCGGAGTCGGAGCTGGCCGAAGTCCGAGATACGCTCAAGCGACTCCAGCGTGACCGGGAGACGGTCTCCGCCACCCGGGAGCATGTCGAAGGGCGGCGCAAAGAGGTGGAACGGGCAGCCGACGTCGTCCGGACATTCCGGCGTGAGCGGGTGGTCCGGCCCTCCGCGCCGGCTGGCGGTGCCCAGGCTCATCCGATCCGGCCAGGCGACCAGGTTCGTATCGTCGCGTTGGGCCAGGATGGCGAGGTTGCTGCCGTCTCTGATGGCCAGGCCGACGTGCTGCTTGGCTCACTCAAGCTGCGGCAGCCGCTCGACGCTCTGCAGCGGCTGGGACGCGTCAAACCAACGCAGCTGGAACGCGCGATCGTCAAGCCGGCAGGACCGGGGTTCGTGCCAATCGAGATCGATCTCCGCGGTCAGCGTGTCGCCGATATCGAAGGCATGCTCGATCGCTACGTCGAGGATGCCTACCGATCGGGT
>JAABUS010000764.1_pt1 | contig 78075 bp, 71 predicted proteins | sample 5560161 | NCBI WGS metagenome assembly JAABUS01 (sample SAMN10711885, study PRJNA513376) | rock metagenome | isolation source: Antarctica rocks | place: Antarctica: Victoria Land, Trio Nunatak nord | collected 2016-01-04
AGGGTGGAGGCGAGGCAGGCGGCGCATTGGGTGGAGATTGAGATTGGAGAGACGGTTTGGAGAGATTCGAGGGCGGTGAGGAGGGAGAGGGATTGGGTAGGGGTTAGGAGGGGGGGTTGGTCTGGAAAGAGGTGTTAGTCCTTTGCGGGAGTGGGAGGGGTTTCGGAGGGATGATGGGGAGGGTCGTTTGCGGAGGTAGGGGGGGGAAAGGAGAAAGGGGGGGGGAACCAACGGTTCACAAAGACGGTGGCCTCGCCCAGCAGAGCGAGTAAGCCGTCAACATGCACAACCGAGTCTCGCGTCTCGTCATACAGACCCCCGTGGATGTTGTCCGCGGCGCTATTGATGACTGCGATCAGTGCCTTTGCAGCTTCTTTCTTCCTCTGCGACACGCCCCTCGGTTTCTCCCCGCCGTTTGCATTCACCTCCCCGTCTCTGAGATCGTAGAAGCGCCTTAAGGTCGCGTATCCCGTTAGATATCTATGTAGAGTAGCAGCGGCTTCGGTGTCTAGCAGCTCTAGCTTCTTGAGGCTGCTTTGAGGCGTTTCGACGAGGGCGCGGAGGTTTTTGTCTAGGGAGGCGGCGGGAGGGATGGCGGTGGATTGGACGAGGCAGAGGGAGACGAGGAGGTCGAGGACGGATTTCACTTTTTGGGGGAGGTGGGCGCGCGAATAGTAGATCAGGGCGGTGCCGTAGTGGGTTGTGTTTGTGGAGATGTAGTCGGCGTAGCGCTGTTTGTGAGAAGTGTCAGCGATTGGTCGTTGGTGTATGACTGAAAATTGAGAGCGGGCTGGAGGAGGGAAAGGGGGAAAGGAAGAAATATACCTCGGCGACGCGGTGCGCTTCCCCATGCATCTCGAACTCATGACAGTGTTGCAGAACCTTGTCCACTTTGTGATCCGAATCCAGTGGCAGCCGCTTGATGAGGTCGCTCACTTTCTTGTCCGCTTTTCTGGCATCCTGCAAACGGGCAAGGAGCTCCATAGAAAGCTCCCAGCCTTCCGTTGGAGTAGGCGAGGCTGAATCTTTGACTTGCTCTCGTTCGACCAGCGCCTCGGCATACTCGATGAGGAGACCGTCACGAGTGACTGGCTTCTGTTGCTGGCCATAGCTACTGAGGACAAGTAGGTCGCTTTCGTCGAAATCATCCATCAACGCCGTACTCGGAGCTGAAGTGTACCAATTGCCTAGGCATGCGACTTCGACGACAGCGGAAGCGACTGGTAGGGACATGCCTCGTAGAAGACCAAATACGCCTTCAACATTGCCTTGGAAGATCGATGCCAGCCCAACCTCAACGGGGTTCATGGAATTGATCTGGAAAAGGTCACCATCCTCGTCATCAGTGACACTCTCGAAAGCATGGGCCAATCGCTGCAGATACGCTTCGGTTGGGTTTATATCAACGAAACGAGATCCTCTTGACTGCGAACGCCGCAACGAGCGCCGCGTTAGGGCGAGACTGCCCACAGCGATTTCTTCGTCCTCGTCACCGTTCCACCAAACTGCTAGCCCAATTGTGGCCTCCACCCAATCCTGAGCGGATGCGACAACCTCAGTGTCTCCACCGAGGATGATTCCATACATGGCTTTCAGATTTTGATAGATAGTCCAGGGCACTTGGCTCTCTGCTCGTCGTGCGGACTGGCTGAGAGCCAATGATGGGTTCTTGATGCCGAAATTCGACGCTTCAAAGGTTGATCCCGATGGCTCCGCATCCCTATCCCGTCCTTCTGCGAACGTTGTCAGGTCCGCCACGGCACGGTCGATACGTTTGCGGAAGAGCAGCCATTCATTGCCGGCAATATTCCAATCATCATCTTGCACTGCTGGACACATCTCTAGCACCTGTACAGCGCGATCAATGACACGCTTAATATTCTTGAGTGTCATGTCGTGGTAGCCAATACCACCTTGACCGTCTTCTCGTGCTGTTCGAGCCTTTTCGAAGCTTGAGCGCTTGAAGATGCTGATGACATCGGAAATCTTGCCTCGTAGCATTGAAGAATAGATGATATCCCAGTAATTTATGTGGGCTGTGGGATCTGGTAGGTGCGATTTGAGAGTTGCCGCGGAGTCTGCGTATGGGTTGTGACGCTCGTTCAGCCAATCCAGTAGTACCTTTGGAGGAGCTGTCGGTCGGTATTGACTTCGTGAGGGGCCTAAAGATTGGCCGAGGTTGGACGATCGCCCGAATTTGGATACTGCAAATGCCTGCATGCCCTTTGCTGTGGGTGGGTGATGAAGTTGCATTAGAAGAGCGCCGAGGAAGCTTGCCTTGTGGTAGTCTGGTGCTGAATCTTCCGGTCCGATCCCAATGAGATCGTTTGGCTCCGGCGGAGTGTTTTTCTGATCCTGATCTCGGCTTTCTTGCCATACTTTGCTTAGTTCCTGTGAAGCCGCTGAAAGAAGTGCTTCATAATCAGGCTCCTGCTCAAGGCCTTCCTCCGGGTGATAGAGCTGATTGATGATCTTCTCAGACTTCACGATCAGATCATCTGGCTCAACCAGTCCAGCAACACCAAGTTGCGTTGCCATGTCCTTGGCGATTGTGGGTATCGAAGAATCCTTTCTTGGATCACGCTGCCTTACTACTGATCGCGACGAGTCGTAGGATATAGCAGCGCCGCCTCTTGAACGCTTTACACCTCTAGGCGTCCCACTCATAGCGGAGGATGCATATTTAGCCCAATCAATCCCTCCGGCGCTGGACGTCGAGGATTGGAATCTGGAAGATGTTGTGGAGACAGGTTTGTCTGGCTGCCTCTGCGACTCTCCTTCTATTGCCATGCTGCCTGCTTCTGAAAGCCCGTCGCCCTGCCATTGGTCCACTTCCCCGTCGGACTCCTCCTCCATCTCTTCGTCTTCCGGTGGTGGAGGAACGGGTGAAGAAAATATAGATCTTGCTTTCGAACCGAAAGGTAGCTTATTATGTGAGGGGCCAAACTGGGAGCTACCGAATAACGACGATAGTGGAGGGGGTCCAGCTGGGGTGAAGGAGGGTGCGAATGAGGAAGGAGGGCGAGCTGGGGTCGAGGACGGAGGCTCAGCGGGTGTGGTGGAGATGTTCGAACCGAAGGTCTGAGAAGTGTTTCCTAGCCCATTGGTCGGCCGTGCACGGGAGTCCGGTGTTGAAGGCGGACTTGACGAGAAGGGAACCGTGAAAGCTGACATGTTGCAAAGCGGTGTGGGACTTGTCAAGACATGGGGCTGAAATGCATATCAATCTTTGCTGAGCAGTCAATGCGAGACGGGAAGAATTGTAGACTGAATGAGGTGTGACAAGGGCAAGTGAACGCGACAAAGGCAAATGCCAAGACATATTCTTGCGAATAGCGCGAACAATTTAGCCGAAGTTCTGCCATTGTTTACTCTTTATTGACAATTGATCTCAGCAGGCCCTTTGCGCCAGACTCTCCTCACACTCTATAATGGACTCAAAGAACCTTAAAACAGCGTCTTCCTACATCAATAATTTGCTACTGTCTCGAGGCTTGCTGCGCAATGGTACGCCTATCGCATTCGCCGAGCCGGCGAAGGCGGAGGGCGGAGTGGATACGGCGATGGCTCAAGTCATGAATCTCGTGCATGACCTGATCCTGAGACGTGATGTAGGCCTACAATTGAGTCGCAGCTACTCATGAAACCTATTGACATCTTCCTCGTTGCAGCGCGAAGCCGATACCACGTCCAATCTTTCCCACAATCTCCAAGCACTGCGCGCATCCTCCGCCCAGCAGACCCAAACCCTCATTCGCCTTGAATCGCGCAATGCCGATCTAGACCGACAGTTGGCTTTGTCGGCTGCGCAAGAAAAGACAGCCCGCGCGACGTTACGCACAGCAGAGACACGCAACAGAGCGCTCAGAGAACAAATGGTACGCTTGAAGGGAACGGTCACGCAGATAAGAGGGCAGTGCGCGAACGACATCCGGCGGCGGGACGGAGAGCTCAGCCGATTGAAACGACATCTGGAAGGTCGCAGGGGTAGAGATGGTCACGGAGGCCAAGTGGGTGTCGTGGTGGTGACTGCAGGACCTACCCGATCGCAACTGCAGGGGAGCCGGGATGTTGACGGCGGAGCTGATCTTGAAAGCCCCGAATACTCACTGAAGCAGGAGACGACGGAATTCCTGACACAGCTGAGCCAGAACTTAAGTGATGAGAATGATGCTCTGATTGGCTTAGTAAGGAATACCTTAGCGACACTGAGAACTCTGCAAGGACTGCCTGTCGACTCCACATCTGGTGAAGGTGGCTATCCAGGTGGCGGGGGATCGGAACTTGCGAATGCAATGATCACTGCACCACCTTCTTACGAAGAGCTAGCGGCTAGCACCGACGAAGTTTTGGAGCACTTGAAAGGCCTGCTGACCAATCCGTCGTTTGTCCCGCTTGAAGAATTGGAGATAAGAGAGGAAGAGATAATTAGACTAAGAGAAGGACTAGAGAGGATGGTGGCGCGGTGGAAAGAGGCGGTAGCAATGATGGATGGGTGGAGAAAGAGAATGGTGGATACAGGGGATACTATCAACCTTGAAGATCTGACAAAGGGGATGAATCTCGGATTAGATATTCCAGCTGCGCCGGAAATCCAGGAAGCCAGATCGCCTTCACAGATCAATGAAGGCGAAGAGCTAAGTGGCTCAGCCGGACCGGAAGAGATACTGCAGAATCCTGCGGAGTCGCCCGAGCCACCGTGTCTGGATGACCAGGAGATTGATGTTTTAGCCGCCAGTATTCCCACGGAGAGCAATATCCTTCAGGACAGGAGTGGCAATGCCAGACGTGCCCTGTCATCACGCAAGGAATCCTTCCAAAGGATCCCGGGGGAAGCGGCAACGAAGGAAGACAGCGAGGCAGATGCCTCTCTCCTGGACTTTTCCGGCCACATGGCACTATTCAGCCCAGTCAAGAGCAGAACTCGAGCAGCTGATCCAGTGAGTACCGCCTCCCATCTCTGAAACGAAGCGCTCTGGAAGTCACTTGTACTAATGCGTCATACAGACACCCTCTCCATCGCGCACAGTCCATGAAAAGCTAGAAAAAGCGCAAGCCGAAGCCGAAGAAGCACGAAAGCGGGATGAGCAAAGAGACAAGCGCAAGACTGCGGCAAGGACTGTGAATAACCGGCTGAAGGGAAGCCGGAGACGGAGTACGCTGAGTCCTGAGGAGTTGGAGGACTTGATGGGAATCAGATGATGTTTGCCTGCGTGGATGCCGTGTTTCACGCCTGGAGATAGGCAGCATTTGTCACCGACGAGCGATAGCTCGCTTGGAGGGCTGCGTGCGGTTCTATGACTTGGTTGCAGAGTTGCGGAATAGGGAGTATGAGGGCTGTGGAAGGTGGTTGAGGATACTTTGATAGCGCCCATCCTTCGGAGAATTGTCCCCGCAAGTCTTTGCAGAGGCAGCAGGTGGCCAGAGCGCATCCTCCATGGCGCATGGCTTTGCTAGGCTGAAGAGATATCGGCGAAATGGGGCAAGCCGATGGCGAATGGCACAACACGAGTAGAAGTGAGATGGTCTGTCGGGGGGGGCGGGAGGCCCTCGGTTGCCTGCAGATGGTCACGATCACGGGTTTCTGTATTGATTGACTCATCCAGCATGCCTTCACAAACGGGGCGAATCGATTACCGAATCATACGGCAGAAACGGAGGACTGCGATCAGTTTCGGTGCTTTCTTCACTGTCCGTCCTATCTATTCATATCATTGCAAGCATTGGCACAGCCAATTGCAAACACTGCAGCCCCCTCATCCCTCCCATCCTGCGCTCTTTCGACGTTCCAGACGTGAGTGCTGCCTGCAGCGTCTCGAAGATAGAGCACAGAAACCATTGCAGTCATGTTAATGTACACGAGTCACACCCGCGCAGCAGATAGTGACTCAGGAGATGAGTGGCCAGCACCAATTACTCGAATAATCCCAGTGAAGAACGCCCACGCAATGCCCAATAATGCTTCCGTGCTGAAACTCAAATCGCTCCTCCGTTCATGCAGATTCAAAGTCACTACCCCCACGATGACTCCATTTGGAGACCAGCCCCATTCCCTCTCCAGCCGTGCCTTCAACATCGTGTGACCCACTCATTCTGATGTGGCACTTCCGAATTGGTGGTTGTCGAACGCAGGATGCTAAACCGCCGTGAGTGAGTCGTGTCCCAGGTGTATCGTACAATGCCGTGAGGCGCTGCAGTGCAGAATCTAGAAGGAAATCCGTAGAGAAGGGTATCGTTGTAACAAGGCCGTATTCCGTGATGCTAGTAAAGAGTTGCAAAAATTCTTATGGAAGGGGCGAGTGAAGATATTAGAAAGGCTTCGCCCACGATTTGGCGTGTGTCAGGGAAAGGCGCTCGGCGCCCCAAAGACGCTTGCCGTGATCCTCATGGCATATTGCCATCTTCTTTCCTCGTCTCCAGCTCGACTGGAAACTCCGCTGTTCCGGAGCCTGTATTCTCTCCAGGCTGCCACATCGGCTTCACGGTCGTCACCGACGGTACCCCGAGGATTGGGGTCGACTTCCACTGCCACTGCCGTAGCCCGAGTCGGGAAATTCATAATGCTTTGTCGAAGGTTCGGCTCTTTTGACCGAGTGCCGCGAGCACTTGTAGCCGACGGAGATCTCCTTCGTCCGAGTCTCGTGGCCACGGCGTCCATATGAGGGACATGGGTCGACGGCGTGCTTGTAGTAGATACAGCCGCACGCCGCATAGCGTTCGATGACTTGGATACACATCACTTAGGGCCAGTAAATGTTGATGAGCCTGGATCAATTCTTCTCAGAAGTAGTGGTGGCTTATTGGCTTATTGCTTAGTTCAAAATGATGTTTGTATGAGTGAGTGAAAGAGTGAACGACGTGACGAAGGAAATATATTAGATAGCAGCCTGCGATGACAGGCACTTGAAGAATGATACAGGAAAAGCAGCACGTGGTCCAGGTGACTACAATATATACGTTTGACTCTTCCATGGACGAACGCACAAGGAATTGTGCGGCATATGAAGTAAGGCAATCAGGGCGCCAGGCATCGCTGACTAGGCATCGTCCCATGCGAATAGCTACCTACACTGCCTAGAACGAGCCGCAGGCACTCCGTGAAGAAGTTTCGCGCCAAGACATGATATAATAGGGAATAGTTGAGATTCGACCATGACCGGAGTGGACATGACCGACGGTCTAAAGCGCGATGAAGGTTAGAACGGCCGGGATAGTTCTAGTCGTGGGAGCATCAGCCACTCAGCTCTGGATGGGACTGTCACACCAGCATCAGCTGCGGGAGTGGCTGCTCTGCCCTACCAAGGATCCGCAGAGACAAAGCCATGGCGACGGGATACAGGAACCAAACGTTATTGCCCAATTGGCTCAATGTGTCAGCATGTGAGTGTAAGTCATCGGATGCCGGGCGATTAGCGTTAGTACGTTCGCGCGTCGACTTCCTTCTCGGTGCTGAACCTTTTAGCTGAGAGACGTGCACTGGAGCGATATCTGGACTTCTCCTAGGGCGCAGTCGGAGCGACCAGAGGTCTTACACGACAGCGACCAAGACCGTATAGTACAGATATGGAAACAGAAAAGCTTAGTATAAGAGTAAATTTATTGGTTGCTGGTTGCTGGTGTGCCTGATGGACGGATGCCTTCCCTAGATGAGCACTTGAGATAATCGAGGCGCAGTTCGTAGCGAGCGTTCATGCTTAGACTTCCATGAGTGACAATAAGTACGTCAGACGGTCATCCCGCTGTGGCTGTCAGTACGATAGGACCGCCTACGCTAATATCCCATTAGCACAAAATCTCCGGGCTCGCGGCAACAGGCCCCTCGTGTAGCCAAGTCGTCTTGATGAAGTATTTCTGGAGGCAGGCTGAACACGAACAGTCATTCCACCGAAGCGTAAACTTACAAGGGGGCTTCACCGGGAACATGACCGCAGATGAGGGACCGAACAGGCATTGATTTGTGCTAGTGAGGCTACAAAATCTGCAGGAAGACGTTCCTTTACCTTAAGGAAGATTTAATTCTCTCGCGAGAAGTCGGCCTTGCGCTAAAGATTAGCGCCTGTCAGCCGCAAGCGCCCATAAATAGACCCCTCGATCGGGTAACTAGTATGGAGGGTACATCAACATGGTAGACGTACAAGATCCTTCGATTATAAGACCCTGCGGTATTCCTGCAATCAACCTCACAGAGCCTCAACGTGAGACAAGGATATTCCTTGAGGTCACGCTGCTCCGAATCACTGCCTTCTGCTCCCGAAAGGATGCCGACCAGAGGCCTGACTCTGGTTGATCTGACTCTGTATTGACGATGGCTCCGGTGCAAGAATCCTTTGTTAGGAGAATTCGAGTGCTCCAGGATTATGACACCCAGTCTCAAAGCTCTCTGTCTTCCTTCACACGAGCCTACATCGTTGTCTCAAGTCAAGGCAACGGCAGATGAGTGCGAGCATTGACCAGGAGTCTTAGGCGACATGAATCACCGCTAGAGCTGAATTCTCGAACACAAATCTTCAGCAGTCCAGCAGTAGTAATCCAACAAATGCAGCAGCTTGGTATCTTTGCCCCCAACACCCTTTGCACGAAACAAACGCCGTTGACGATCCATCACCCACTTTCAGGAAACAACCTTTCTCCCCATCCACCTTTGTCGCCTGACCCCGCAGGAGCGGGCTGCTGTGGCGTGGGAGCATAGTCTCTTCGTGGTCCATCTATGGGAGCCAAGTCGTCGGCCATTGCGTCCTGATAGCTCGGCGGTGCGTCCTCAGGGATGTCTGATGGTGCTGGGGCGAATTGCGGAGGTGGCTGCTGGGGCTGAGATGGTCTGCGTTGAGGGAGCGGTGGCTTGAACTGCGAAGTTGTCGGATGGTTGGCCATAGCGTTCAACAGCGCTTGAGGGGGCGTAATGCCGCTATAGACTTGGACGGGCATGCGAATCGTCTGGACCATGAGCTCGGGCTGGAGGGTCGTCAGTGACAGGCGAAATAAAGGATCGAGATCGCGAGATGTTCCTGCAGGTTCCTTGCTTCAGACTGAATACACTTTCGGAGGGCAATGAATGGGGTCGACGCTGAATGGAATTTGAAATCATGGAAGGCAAAGTGTGAACATCGCCAAGCCAGTTGAGTAAGACCTCAAGAGAACTTACATTTATTCGACTGCCAGATCCCCACGACAAGCCTATCTTGATATCCAGCCAGTGCTTGCACGAAAGATTACAAGTGTCGAAAGCGGGCACGACGGTATTTGGCAAAGGTGCATGGCTCCAGAGGGCAGGGTCTATCTCCGTGTCTTTGCCCCCTTTGCTATTGTCCAAGGGACGCAGTGGAACATGCAAGTTGCTCAGGCTCACCAATATGAAGTTTCCAATATCGGATCTGTGCAGTTGATGAGCTTGTGTGGTCGTATCACTTATCAATACAAGCTCAATCAACTGCAGATATAATGTCGCAGGTGACTCATTGAGTTTGGTAACCAACACTCGCAGGGGAAGTGGCTCGTTACAGGTTACTATCGGTGGGTCGGGTAGTCGGCCTTCAAAACTGATGCTGGGCGGGACGGCATCGTCGTCTGCTACAGTGGCAGTGGAGGTTCTTCGGAAGATGTCCGGTTTAGCAGGTATGTTGACGGCTGGTGCAAATTGATGCTGTCGTCTGGCGTATGATTGTCTTGAATTCTTCGGAGGTCGGGGAGGCTCAATGGGCAAAAACTTGAAATCTGCTAGCTAGAGACTTCTCAATTATGTATCACTCAAAAGGGGAAGATTTACGCACCGCTCTAAAATTCTCCTTGTAGAACGCTGGCCTCTGGACAGTAACTTTAACATAGTACCTGATTTCCGCTTGACCAGGAAGACCGCTCATTGAGGGCGGCAAGGTCTTTTTCACATGCCGGCCAGACTCTCTGGCCACCTCCAGTCGCAGATTGGCCCTATTGAAGTTTGTGGGCTTGAAATTCGTGTTCGAGCAATCGTTGTTGAAGGGTATCTTGAATTGGAAAGGATACTCATACTGCCCGGCAGGAAGCGTATAACTTGCATTCGGCGTTGCTGCACCTTGAAGATCCTGAGACGGGAAGACGACTTTGGTCTTGTAGAGTAGCTATTCCTAAGTCAGCAGTATTCGACCTCAATCATGCTGACTATTATGTCGATCCTAGTAGATAGTCGGGCGGCATTTCACTGCCAGCACAAGGGCGAGATGCCTGCTGGCTCACCTTGTGCACCTCCATCTCATAACGTTCGCGGTTGTGATGGGTGGGGTAGGGGTCGGGGACCACAAGCTTCGTCTTGCTCTCCCCTTCGAGCTTGACGACAATGTTGGATATAGTCTCATTGGTGTTCAACTGTAACAGCACTCTGCCCGTAATGAAATCAAGATTGGTAAAATGGGCATGTGGCCGATCAAGGAAGATCCTGACGGCCATGATAGAATTTTACTGGAGATCGTATCTTAGCATCAGGAACATCATCAAAAAGTCAACGTTCTGAGTGCATCGCCATTGGCCGTGAAGCCGTAAAGCCGTGAAGCAAGCCCAGTGAAGCCGGACGCGGACGCGGGCAGAATCTTCTCTTAGAAAGCTACGATTTTGTCATGGACCTCGACGGTTCTTAACTCGCCATTGTACCAGCCCATGAAAGAAGCCACGGCATGACGATGAAGGTGCGGAGAGTGCTGCCTACGTTGATACCGTACTTTACCTAGAGTATGAAGAGGGACATGCGGGCTTTGCGGCTGTGGCAGATTCAGCCCACCATCAGCGAAAATAATCCTAGTAGTGCAGAGGCTTTGACCGATTACATATCAGCACCGGCCACTCGGGGACTCGGTCACCTCGATCGCAGAGATTCCACGTATCGCATAGAGCAGAAGTCCAAATCACAGAGGAGCAGCAGCGGGCGAGCACAAAAGCCAGAGATCGACGCCAGGGTCTTCTCTAACCGAGCCGTTGCAATGCGCATGCATCAAATTCGAACGGGTGTCCTATCGATAAGCCCAGTGCTGTCGTGATGACATTAAGTAAGTAAGCCTACTCAGGCGGGGCTTTGATCCGAAGGATTGTCGTCGTTTATTATCCCAAACCCATACATGCCACCTTTCTCCTTGTTGATCCGACCATTCTTCCATCTGATCCCACGAGCCCCACGTCAATCTCTCATCCCAAGCACTGCAAGCTTCACTACCTCACTCCGAACCATGGCTCAGGAGTTCAAGCTCAAAGGGATCTCCTCCCTCGACCTCAAGAACGGAGAGAAGCGTGAGGTCGAGGTCGAGGGTATTGAGAATGGCAAAGTCTTGCTGGTCAAGCAGGGCAGCGTGACGCACGCCATGAGCTCCAACTGCACCCATTACGGAGCCCCACTGAAGCTCGGTGTGGTGACGCCAGATGGCCGTTTGACATGTGCATGGCACGGCGGTGAGCACTCTTGGGCCCTGTGCCTGATTACCAGACTGACAGATTGTCAGCCTGCTTCAACATTGCTTCTGGTGATGTCGAGGATGCCCCGGCGCTTGATCCTCTCGCCAAATTCGAGATCATCGAGAAGAGTGGAGCGGTCTACATCAAGGGGGATGAGAGCACGATCAAGTCGAGCAGACGACAACCAAACGTCAAGTGCTCTGCACAAGGCCCAGAGAAGGTACTCATCATCGGAGGGGGCAGTGGAACCATGGGCGCCGTCCAAGCGCTCCGCGAACAGAACTTCAAGGGCGGCATCACCGTCCTGACCCGCGAATCCAGCCTTCCTTTCGACCGCACTAAACTCTCCAAAGCCCTTCTCGACGACAAGAACGCCCTCCAATGGCGTGACGACGCCTGGTACAAGTCCGCCGATATCAAATTCGTCGAAGATGAAGCGACCGGCGTCGATTTCTCCAAGAAATCCGTCTCCACTAAATCCGGCACCTCATTCCCTTACACCAAACTCATTCTCGCCACAGGCGGCACGCCCAACATGCTGCCCCTCCCTGGCTTCAAGGACCTAGGCAATGTCTTCCTCCTCCGCACTATCCCCCACGTCAAAGCTATCCTCTCCGCAGTAGGCGAGAAGAAAGGTAAGAACATTGTCGTGATCGGTTCCTCCTTCATCGGCATGGAAGTCGCCAACTGCCTTGCCGCCAACAACACCGTCACAGTCGTCGGCATGGAATCAGCCCCCATGGAAAGGGTAATGGGCGCCGAAGTCGGCAAGATCTTCCAAAAACAAGTGGGCAAGAACGGCGTCAAATTCTACCTCTCCGCCTCTGTCGACAGCGCCGTCCCCTCATCTTCAGACTCGTCCGTCGTCGGCAGCGTCAAGCTCAAGGACGGCACAAATCTTCCCGCAGATCTAGTCATCCTCGGCGTTGGTGTAAAGCCAGAGACTTCGTTGTTGAAGGACAACCCCGCAGTGCAACTTGAGAAAGACGGCTCTCTGCGCACCAACGAAGCCTTCCAAGTCCAAGGCCTCGACGACGTCTTCGCAATCGGCGACATCGCCACCTACCCCTACCATGGCCCTGGCGGCGAAGGAAAACCCGTGCGCATCGAGCACTGGAATGTAGCGCAGAATGCAGGCCGGAGCGTAGCCAAGTCGATAACCGAACCGGGCTCCAAACCCAAACCTTTCATCCCGGTCTTTTGGTCGGCGCTGGGGGGTCAATTGAGGTACTGTGGTAATACCATGGCCAGCGGGTGGGACGATTTAGTGTTGCAGGGCCAGCCGGAGGAAGGCAAGTTTGCGGCGTTCTATGCCCAGGGCGAGACGGTGGTGGCGGTTGCGAGCATGCAGATGGATCCGGTGATGACCTATTCGGCGGAGTTGATGCGGAGAGGGAAGATGCCGGGGAAGCAGGCACTGAGGGATGGATTGGATGTAACGACTGTGGGTTTGCCGGCGGAAGTGAAGATCTGAGGGTCAAAAGGATATGGTCAGAGATGCGTAAGACATTGGCATAGGCAGCTGAGAAGGACCTCGTGCATTATTACGGAATATTGCGTCCAGACCCAATGAAAGGTCATGAATTCTGTCTTCGCCTCATGAATCGAATTCCGGTCGTGAGGAAGTCGCCGTTTGCCATTGGGAAGTATGTTAAACGTTGGTCCGTGGTGTACACGCTTAGCTCCCGTGAAGTCGCCCAGATTCCTCGGTATACCCAACCACAAGGCCTCGTCGAACGAGTCCTCATCTTTCATGGTGGATCTAAAACCCCTCCTTCGCCAACATATCTACTCCCACATCAGCACTCCCACCAGCACCAAAGAAGCCACGACACCTACCTCCAATATCCAGATAAAAAGCAATCGCGTTAAAACTGCATCCCCCATCAGCCAGCCTTCTCACTCCCCTGTTCCCCCACTAACTTACTTCCGCGGGTTCCCCATCATCTGCCAAACCAGCCACCGCAGCCGATTCGTCCAGTTTATCAAATCGAGATGACTGACATCCACCAGCGTCCCTTTATACCCGCCCCACCGGCTGCTGGCTACGCTGACAAGGCCGTCGTTGGGCCCTTCGGCGGTGGAGACGATGCGGTGGGAGTGTCGGAAGGCGGACCAGGGCGCGGGGGAGGCGGTAGCGCCGTAGGAGTAGTAGCTGGAGGTGGGGGTGAGATAGGATGGGGTGGGTGGAGGTATGGGGGGATAGGGTGGGATATCATGTTGCAAGGGGAGGCACGAAGGCGACGTACCTTACCCCTTCACGGTCTGGGGTTTTGGGATTGAATTCTTCGCTCATGTAGCGGCGAGTGAGCTGGCTGAAGGCGCCAGTCTCGATCTGGAGAGCGCGCAGAGTGGAGTAGAATCGTGGGAGGAAGCGGGCTCTGGGGGGGTCAATGGGGGGGTGAAAATGGTAGGGGTGGAGGGTGAGAGCTCACGGCCAATGCGGTCGAGGACGTAGTCTGCGAAGGCGGAGCCTCGGTGGGGGGAGGCGATGGTGGTTAGAGAGAGGACCTTGACGTTGGGTGGCTTGAGCTGGCTGATCATGTAGCGTGCGTCAAGACCACTGGATGAAAGGTGCTCAGCGTCTCTGCCACCCAAACAATGTTTTTGGCTAACTCACCCCTACAACGGGTAAGCCAAGGCATAGTCGAGTCTCGAATGGACTACAGACCATGCTATGTCTGCAGTATGTCAGTCTTGAATGATTTCTGGGTTCTGGCAACTTACGCAACGATGTTGACACTCTTCCCATGAGCCTTTTTCTCAATGTCTCTACCTAGCGCCGCTGCACGATCTTCAATGGACGCTGACGGAGGCACTGAAGCCGTGATAACTTCGATACCGTTTGCCATCAGAGCCTCGGTGATGCCACGCCAGTAATGCAGACCGGGCAGAAGCTTCCCAGCCAGACGCAACTCGTCGAATCCCAGCAGCCCATGTGCGAGGACGATGGGATTCTTAGGAGTTTCTTGCAATCCTTAGCAATATCTCCAAAGGCTTTGGTAGCGAGGGTTGCTCACGATACTTGGCACGTATCACGGCATAGTCAGTCTCAATCGTTCGACCAAAGTCTCCGAGGCGATAGTCCCGAGAGCTGAGATATCTATGGAATGATGGCAATTGACGCGTTCTAAGACGTTGAATGAAGAGGAATTGTCTACACGTTAAGTACATCGATGACGATCTGTAGGCTCGGAAAGCCATGGAGAAGGAGGCAATGGGCGACAGATGAGCAACAATCTGTCATGTAAGTAGAGAGACTCGTAACCTGCACCTAGCGCCAGGGAGAGGACTATGAAGAAAGAAGATCATTGATGAAGCCATGGTCTGTCTACTTTAGTGCGTTGAGCAAGAATCGACGGATGTTGAGTCGCAATCCAGCTGTCCTGTCCTGTCCTCTCCGAACCAAAACACTTCTTTCCTCGGCCAAGCTCGACCAACTTTTGACAGCAAGTATGACAATCAGAGGAAAGCGCCGTCGCCATTGCGAGTATCGTGGAGCTGGACTGATAGATGCGAGAGCAGTGCAGCCATATCGAACGTTCCTCAATGGTAGGTAAGGACCATCTCTGGTTTGTCTTTGAAGACTGCCCATCATTCTCAGTCTGTTTTCCCTGATGGAACATTCTTATTCGCGTAATCGCGGTTCTGGTACGTTGTGGAATGGAGGTGGGTGTAAAGGACGCGATGTTTACCATTCCAAAGCATTCCGGGGCCTCCAATTTCATTTCCTGTATAATAAGTCTTCAAGCTGCTTCTTTAGCCCAGGCCAAAGACTCTCCTTAAAGACACTCTTTTAGTCCTTCTATACTCTCGTTGCGCTTGTGGCTCGCGAACCTCTCATTTCGCCCTTCTTTGCGAAAGCTTGTTACTGGGCCTTGATTGATCCACCCCCCCCGGTTTGCCACGATGAGGTACACTTTTCTGGGCCTTGCCCTAAGCGTGTACAACCCAGCTGCGCTTGTCCGGGCAGTCTCCACTGTCACTATTCGAGTACCGACTGGTACCTGTGCCGCTGGCGCATATCCTGGCCCCAGTGGCTCTGGCAGCGGCTCCGGCTCTGGAACAAGCGGGTAAGTCATGTCACAGTATCCACGGTTCGTGGGGATAGATGCTGATGCTACTGATAGTGCTCCTCCCACCTTAGGCGAGACGGTTGATAGCTCCTATGGATCATACTCTCTTAACGGCTGCTTCGATGCGGGCTCATCTGGATACACTCTCACAGGATTGACCACGACCAGCACATCTATGACTCTCCAGTACTGTGCGTCGTACTGCAAAGGTTCTGCTTACTTTGCAATTATGAACGGTAGGGCGCCAATCCCTTGATAAACCCATCGAGCGCTTATAGGATTAGGCAATGGGTGTGCATGTGGCTCGGTGGCCCCTAGTGGCAACGCCGTAGACATCTCGGTCTATGGCTGCGCTACGGTGAGCTCTGGCAACACAGCTGAATGTTGTGGCTCAACGCGATATGGCATTGTGTACCACTGTCCGACATGCGCCTCCGGCGGCTCCGGATCGTCGACAGTCATTGTGTTCTCCACCACCGACTCTCAGGGGTCCACATATGTTACGTCCACAACATCGGCTTTACCTTCAACCTCAGTTATCGTGTACTCGACTACTGACTCCAAAGGATCGACATATATAACTTCAAGCACTTCGACCGCTTCACTCACCCAGGCTACCGGCCCCAGCGTCGTAGTGGTGACCAATACCAATACTGTTGTCACCACGGACAGCAGCGGGTCCACCGTAACCACGATTCAGACCAAGACTTCATCGAGCACAGTGACAACCACTACATCGAATGTTCCTACAGTATCTGCTGGTGTCTGCCCCGGTGCTGGTGGTGTCTATAGCGATGCATCAGGTCATCAATATCAGATATATTGCGGAACGGACTTCCTTTACAACGATCTCATTACACCACATGTCAGCAGTTTGGCCGACTGCTTGGCAGCTTGCGATCAGTATGTACCGAGCTCAAGTGTTGCCAACGGGGCCTCTTGCGTAGCAGCTACCTACGGAGCCAGCAATGTCGGCGGCAACTGCTACCTGAAATTCGCTATCACCGCCATCAACTATGGCAATGGCGGTATTGTTGCCGCACGCATGATTGGCTACAGCCCATCTTCATCAACGAGCGAATCGCTGGGCCAATCTACTGGTTCTGGAACCGTTCAGACTTCAGGCACTGTATCGTCGTCAGTCGTCGTATATTCTACAACCGACTCCAGGGGATCCTCGTATGTCACGTCTACGACATCCACGACATCTATACCTCCCAGCACTCCCACTACCACTCGATCGCAAGCAACGTCAGCCAACCCACCGCCAGCATCCATTATTTCCGGCACGACAAGCGCAAGCACCGTAAACCCATCCACTGCTCCTTTTCCCTGCCCAGATTATGATGGGAAGAACTACATTGACGCTACTGGAGCAGTTTATGGTATCGAGTGTGCCACCAACTATCAGTACAGTGATCTCGTAACGCCTCATACCGGCAGTATGGAAGCATGTATTGCCGCGTGCGACAACTACGTCCCAAGCTCAAACGTTGCCGGTGGCCAGCCTTGTGTCGGCGGAACATGGAGCGCAGGCAATCCAGGCGGCGACTGCTACCTTAAATTTGCGATCACCACCAAACAGTATGGAATGAGTCGTGAGGACAGCTTTTTCAAATATGGCTATACAATGCCCTCTTCGTCTGGAGGATCGACACTTGGCGGGAGTTCGACGTCTACACTGGTTGGGCAAAGTACGACCCAAACCCCTTCAACAACTTCAGTGACAGACGGGGCTGGATTAGGTACTACTACCACGACCTCAGCCGGTCTGGGCACTACGTCCACGGCCCCAGCACCGGTCTCAACAGTCAGCTCCGTGTCCTGCCCTCAGAATAACAACACTCGCTTCACCGATGTCTTCGGGACCACATACGATGTCAAGTGTGGTGTGGACGTTGTTGGTAGCAATCTCCATGTAGCGCATGCAGATTCTTATGCACAATGCCTTGAATTCTGCGACATTCTTGAAGGATGCGCTGGGGTCACGTTTTTGGATAGTACAAGCTCCACAAGCTCCAACTGCTACCCCTACGCGAGCTTTGCAAGCTACAGCTACACCTCCGAAGTTACACTCTACAGCGGTATTCCAGTTAATGGACCGTCGACCGGCGCAAATTACAACGACGTGCTTTGTCCGCTGTACAACGGAACGCAATATGTGGATACTTTCGGTAAGACATACAATATTAGCTGCGGCTTCAATTATGGTGGTTCAGATCTGTATGCCACCGTCACGAACACCTTGGAGGGCTGCTTGACATACTGCACTACCTACAATACTTGTGTCGGTGTGGACTGGAGTGGACCTGTCAGTGGCACAGGAGCCAACTGTTATCCGAAATCCGCTCTCACCACCGTCACCGTTCAGGATCAGACCCAATATGCCGTGCGGGTATAGTGAGGGTACTTTACTGTATGAGGCACAAAGCTTCAAGGTGTGTGATCTCGGACGCCAAAGCTTCAACGGCTGATCAACCCAATCCCTTGGCTTGAGCCAGCTCTCGATGCGAACGGAATCTGCTGTCTTGGGTGGTACATGTTGGATATTCTTCTGCGCTCTTCACCGATGTCTTTTCAAGTTAGTCTAGATAGGTCGGGGAATAATGACAGGTTTCGCAATGCCACTTGTAATCTACTGAGCCTTGGAGCTGTGCATTGTATCGACCGCCTCCCAACATGAAAGCAATCGCTCCCATGCGCCATCTGCATACAATTCCTATAACATTATGCTTGTGGCGGCGCGACAATCCGATCGGGGATCTCAGGCTTCACCTCCGTAACCACCGTCAACAGATCATCGACAACCTTATCTCCCGTTTTGCTCCCCGCGTCCTTGATGGCCTTCATCTGCTCCTCTGCGTCCTTGCTGGCATCCTCCTCGGCTTTCTTGTTGCCGCTTGTGTGCTGCGAGTGGTACACCAAAGTCAGCCCTCGCCAGCACATCTCCAGGTCTAATTGTGCACGAAAGGAGATGGGCACCTACCTCCTTCTCGAACTTCTGGAACTCCTCGTCCTTGTGCTTGCGGTACTCTTCAATCTCCTTCTGAGCTTCGTTCTTCGCGTCTTTTACTCGCTTGGTGCGGTCTGCGAAAGGAAGTTAGAAAAGGGCACGAGACCGATTCCTGAAGGCGTCGGACAGCGTACATTCTCTTGCTGTGAGTCTATTAGAGAGAAATTCCTAGGGCCCGGAAGCAAGGAGTGAGAGCATACCTTTCTGAACGATCTTCTGTGCTTCTCGCTCTGCCTGTCACACGTCTTCAGCTTGCTGGGGACCTGGGTGGGCAAGGCGGTCGTGCTCACGTCAAGGAGGGTCTGGATGCCCTTGGAATTTTGGGCGGACTGGAGGACGTGTCAGCTGATTCCTTGTAGGAAGGTGGTCAGGAGAGCGTAGTACCATGGTGGAGAGCAAGGAAACGCAACGTGTAAAGGAAAGGAAAGCTGGCAATAGCAAGTCTGACTGTTTTGTCGGTGAAGCTCCGCCCGGTCTTGAGCGAGAAATGCCAAGACTGGCTAGACTTTTTGACAACGCTAGATTGGAAGGCAATTTTTCCCGTTGGAATTCTCCCCCTGAGTGCAGAACAGGGTAATTAGGATGTAGCGCACCGTGCAAATTCAGCCGCAGAGGCGTACCGTATCAATCGGGTTCCATTGGTCATATTGGACTGCACCAACGGGCGCTACAGATCTCAGGCACCGCACAATTGATGCATGAGAGTATTTTGTCTGAGCATTGCTTTTCTGTGTCTTCACTATCATGGCCTTCAACCAGGCGAGATGACGTTGCGCGTATCAGTCGCTCCGTACGCCCAACGCCGCTGGTAGATGGCATGTCAAGTCGAGTCAAAAAGCCTTGCGAACCTTCCACTGGAGATACTTGGTGAAGTCATTGACAGACTGTCACATCACGCTGGTTTGAGTCGACTATCTAAAACCAGCAGTAGCTTCAGACGCCATCTTCTCCGTCCGCTGTATAAGGATATCAGAGTTCCAGTGCCCCAGCGCCAATGAATAGCAGCCATTCTACGAATCGTCTAGACCTTCGTAGAGCCGCCCTATACCAACATTCATTCCTCAGTTGGTTTTGACGTCTCGAGTTCCGCATAAGAGGGATGCTGCCAACCCCTTCTTGTTCTTAAGGCAGTTCGGCCACCGAGGGGAGCGGAGGACGACGCTTGTGGCGCATAGCTTTGCGGCAATGATGAGGAAGCTATTAACGCAGGCTGCTGTGAGGACTGGCCACCATATGGTACACCAGTACGACCATCCGAGACCGCCGCCTTGAACGAGGCCCACAATGAGTGATCAGAAATCCCAAACGGAAGCATGCTATACTACAGTATTAATCAGTTGAATCTCACACAACAACAGATGACTTTACGTACCGGATAGTGTGGGGAGGTTCGAAGCTCATCATATAGACACAGGCCGGACTCCTGCCAAAGATCCTCGCAACGTTTTTCACTGAGTTTGTACAAGGCTTCCCCATTTCCCACAAACTTAGCCGCCTTTCCCACCGCCTCTTGCTCATCGTAATCACAGGAGTAAATGAGGTATTGCTTTAAGTAAAGTTGGATCGTCGAGGGGCGGTCCTTGGGCCGTGGAGGTAAGGGAGCTTTGAAGACAGGCTGCACAGATGACGCTGAGCTCATTAAAGCCATGTTCTGGGATTGCTTTGGCTCGTAAGAATGGTGAATATGAAGTACTCCAGTTCTGATTGATAATGGAGCGTTTTTGACCGTAGGTTGAGACCTTTTGTTGATGTTGAGTGAAGTATGACGGATACTGTTGGATTTGACGATCGAGCGTCCCGTCACTGCCAGAATGACGTTAGCCTCGAGAAGTACGTAGGTGGTATCGACCCTTTCGCGGTCCTCGTTATGGTGAGCTCCAGCCTTGCGGATGGCTCGGTCGTCTTGGATTAAATTCTCCCGGCGATCGCTTTCCATGAAAAGAAAGATGCGATGGACTTCTGCCGCTTAAATTGGGCGGATACTGCTGTCCGCTCATTGGTCAACCTTTAACGGACCAGGGGCTGACCCGTGACGTCGGATCTTCAAGCATACCTACCTTATCATCGATCTAAGACCTTTCTCCTCTCATTTCAACCACACGTAGGGTAGAAGATGTCAACAGCAGCCAAGCTCACACTAGCTGGCACATCAGCTGCGGCAGTCGGCATTGTCTTCTTCGTACACTACGCCCAGAAGAACGAGAAAGCTGTAAGCATCCCCAAATCCAGCCTTTACGTCTTCTCATCGTCTGTTCCATCGAGCCTCCCTCTAACGATGAGTCAGGCAATGCATGCCGGCGTTATCCGCGACATCGAGCAACAACGGGTCAAGAAAGAACGGCAAGCCGACTTCGAAATGCAGCAGGCGCTGGAGCAGGAGTATAGGAAGGTGCAGCATGTTAAGGATTGAGCACAGCGCACTGTGAATAATGGGAGAACACCTTGGGATTCAACGACTGCCGCGACATAAGAAATCTTGGCTGGACATTGTCGGTCCTGTCAATGACGTGCGGAGTCATCACAATGACTCCAGGAGAAGCGCATCACTTCCCTGGCAGCAGAATCGAAATCTCGGTCTGCGCAAGCTGGCCGCCAAGGGAGACTCAACAAAGTTCTGACTACTAGGATGGGGGCAGCACTCCATGGACAAGAGAGGCATCGGCTTTGATCACAAGCACATGCTAGAAGCCGCGAGGGAGCAGTCTGTGAGAAGGGAGGGCCAGGAAGCGGCTGGTCATAAAGATCGCCACCAATTGGGCTACGACAGACGGTGCTCGAGTTGCAAAATACTTCTTTGTGGCATATCCGCCAGTCAGAGCATTCAAGTCAAAGCTTTCTTCACTCTCAAGTATCACTAGCCCAATCGTCATCGTGCTTCGAAAGTCAGCATTCCCGAAGAGTGTGGCTGGACCAATCAGCGTTGCGCGTTTGGACGCGAAACAATCAAGTCAAAACGTGAACTTCATCTCACTTGATCATATAATCTGTCCTACTCTGAATCATACGTGCCGGCGACCACGAGAGTCAATATTAAGGGAGAGCCTACCAAGCTAAAATACCCGTGACAACATGGTGCATAATCCACCTTCTGCGGCAGCCTCCACTCTCAAAGTCTATTGTCGCAATCTCCCAATGGAATGCGCCTGCCGAACATGGACACCCTTTCCTGCTGCTGTGGTCGAGCACAATGTGCCTACCTAAAGCATAACAATGCAGCCCTAGAGGGTCTGGAGAGTGACCTGCGCAGTGCGGCCCAAATCGGTCAAGTACGTTCATTTTCGACCTCCTCTTATGATGTGACAAGCCGCCCCTTCTAACATACATGTTGCAGTATGTCACTAACCTTTGCCCTCCAGGCATTGCTTGCTCGTCATGAAGCTTTCATGCTTGAAGCCGAGGACGAGCGTCTCACGATGTCCGCCTGCATCAGCAAGCTCGAGACGGACAAAAGGGAGCTTGAGGCCGCCAACGCAAAAACCATACAAGAGAACCAAGACTTGTTGGACCAGCTTGAAGACATTCACAACACAGTCGCCAATTCAGATGTCCATATCGAGTCGCTCACAGCGACGTTACAGTCCACACGCGGTGAGCTTGAGAAGTTAACGGTCTTGGCTGGGCGAGCGACAGCTTTCGAGTCGCAATTGTCGGCGATGGAGTCTGAACAAGCTGTCTTTCAGCAGGAGCTGGCAACGAGGGACAGAGATCAGCGAACAGCTGTGCAACGCTGGAAGCATGCTGAACGCACCATCGGTCAATTACAGGAGCAAGTCGATCGGATCGAAACAGAAGCTCTGGACGAGCGTCAACGGCACATCGAGGTAGTCGGCCGATTGGAAAGGCGAAGAATTGTGGAGCGCGAATTGGAGACGGCGGCAGGTCGACTGAAGGGAGCGGCGGCCGCCACAACGCTCGGGAAGAGTTACGGCGGTAGCAGCGTGGTCTCGCATTTTGTCAAGGATATCCTACAAGACAACGCCAACCTACAGATGGGCATTGTTGAGTTGCGCGATATGCTGATGCGGTCAAACACGGTGGTCGAGAACTTACGGGAGCAGATGATGCTGCATCAGCCGCTTGCTGAAGGCTCTACTAGGATTGATTCGGATACTTTGCTAGAGGATGAACTGGCGGTTGTATCTGGTCTTGAGCCTGCAGCAGACTTGGCCACAGAGCTTCACGTCCACCATCATTACCACGCTCCAAGCCGTGCGGAGAAGGTTCCTAAAGACAAACTATCCACACCTCTCCGCCGTCCAAGGAAGAAGCGCAATTTCGCCTCATCGGGCATCTTCACGCCTCCGTCTGGCTTTCAGACACCACAAACTCCCATCGACATGCTACGGATCGCACCACCCTCAGCTTCTACTATTCTTTCGCAGACCTTGGTCAGCATACCTTCTGCGACGCAGATAGGACAAACACAAGCCTGGCCGGCACAATCACCGATTACACGATCTTCTGTCGCTGCCTCTTCGGTCCCGAGCTCACCACGATCGGCCTACAAAAACTCGCCAATTCTTGACTTTATGGATACTCCACTAGATTCTTCGAGGGCAACCAGCCCCGAATCCTTTGGCTCTGAATCGCAGTTCTTCCCTCCAAAGCATATGCAGCGTGTCTCGGGCATATCGCAGCGAAGCTTGTCAACACCAACAGTCGTGCAACCCCAAACATCCGGCAACGCCAAGGCTTCGAATAGGCCTCATCCAACGCAGGAGGAGAGCCTGACGGACATCGATACCGCCTATTTCGATCACGCCACGATACTCGAAGAGCCCGAAGACGAAGCTGCTCCCTACGCCTACCTTGCCAGCCCACGCATGAGCTCCCCTCCAACTCCACCACACCAACCCTTCCCACCCACTCTCCACCGCTCCGCCTCACACGAAAGTATCCTCTCTACCAAAGACGCATACATTCCCACACTCCGGACACGGCATTCCCAGCTCCTGACCCGACAGCCTTTGAAATCCCGCACCTCGCTAAGCGTCACATCCCCTCGCATCGAGCCCGTCATCAGCTCCATGTCTGCGTCCGCGAACCCTTTGTTGCAGTCACGGGGTCAGGACAGCAGAGACTACAATCGCTCCATCCTCTCTGGGTTATCGTCGCATTCCCAAGAGGGCTCGGGGGACAAGGGGTCTCGCACTCTTGGGAGAAGGGTCGGTAGTTGGGTGTGGGGCAAGTGGGGCGTCGCGCCAGCGTCGACCGAAGGTATGAGGGCGAAGGCTGCGGAGACTGGGGATGGGGATGTGGAAGAGATATTGAGAGCGAGTCAGAGGGCAAAAGCGAGGACTGGAGGGGCAGCGAAGAGGGTGGTGAGTAAGACGGAGGCCGGGGGCATCGACGAGAGGTTGTTGAAGGATAGCCTGGAGGATGGGTGACACGGGTTTGAGGTTTGACTTACGATACCCATATGCGCTGGACTCTTGGTACCATATAGCGTGGATGTATTCAGCAGAATATCGCAGTTGGCACAGCGCAAGCATGTTGCCATGTAGGGCCACATTTCGCCCTGCTTATCGCGCTCTCGGAAACGCTTTCACGGACTTGCCGCATCACACTAACCATAATGCCAACTTTAAGTCAACCTGCAGAGCTGTAAAACCGATCCATACTACCCATTCCGCAGTCCTACTTAGAGCCCCAATAAAAACATACACGCCCCCAGCAAGATCCTCTTATTACCACCATTCATTGTCCCTCCCACAAGCACTTACTTCATGACCAACCTCCACAACTCCCTCGCCCCCGTCCTCGCCCCCGCCCTCGCCCCCGCCACCACCTCCCCCAGAATCTCCCTCCCCACCTCCCCCGGTCTCCTCCCCCCTCCATTCGCACCCGCACCCGCCTCCCCCCTCACAACCCCAACCTCCTCCTCCCCCCCAATCCCCGGCCGCTCACACGGATGCAAAAAATACACCCTCCCCTCACACCCCCTAACCCCCACCCCCAAAACCCTCCACCCCTCCCCCTTCCCTCCTTCCCTCCTCCGCCTCACCTCCTCCATCTCCTCCACGAGACACACAACGACCTCCTCGTTCCCCGCTTCGAGCATCCAGATCCCGCCGCGGGGACCGTCGCTCAGGTGCTGGAATGCGGATTTGGAGAGGGCGCGCTCGATGAGGTCTTCGGGGTGAGGTTGGAGAGGGTTGGTATTTGGGGAGGTAGCGTTTAGGGTGGCGGTGCGGGCGAGGCGGGAGCGGGCGAGGAGGGTGGAGAGGCGGGTGGAGGTGGGGCGCAGGAGGGAGAGGTAGTGCGTGAGGTGGCCGGAGGGGGTGGTGAGGACGATGGCGGTGGGGGGGTAGGTGGTGGGTGGGGGGAGGCGGGGGTCGGGGGGGGCCATGCTTGTGGGGGGTGTGGTTGTGGAGGTGTGGAGCCTATGCTTGGTAAGGTAGGTTTGATTTGTATAGTTGGGCTTGGGAGGTTGGTGGAAGGAGGAGATCGGTTGATTTGTGAGTGGAGCGGGGAGTTTAACGGTGAGGATAGACATGAGGTTTGTTATGGGTGTTGTGTTGATGACTGGGAGCTTAGCTGGAGACTAGAGACTCATAGAAGAAGGCAGAGAGGCGTGACTCAGGGCGAGTGATAACATCGCGTAATTCATCTCTGTCTCGCAAGAGCAGTGCTCACGCCGGTTTTGGCCCATTTTGAAAGAGTCAAGCAAGATAAGAGAAGACGGTGCGGTATGAAGAATTGAACCGAACTTAGGAGATGACCTTGCTATCGAGACTTCGATCCTGACATCAGGTCGGGAGAGGAGAAACAGGACTGGTATGGATGGCAACATTGGATGATGGTGAGGCTGGATGATGGTGATGTTGGCTGGCCTACACGAGCCACGATGGACACCGAAGACGAAATTTTGTGCCAAAAGCTACAGTTGACAGAAGGCTCCTAATGAACGAGTAGCTGCGGTTTCGTTAGGTTTTCCGTCATGCGAGAGTACGTTGGTAGTAGGTTGCAATAGCAATCTGAGCATTGAAACCCTAACAAGCAGCCCTAATCCTGGCCAAGCACCCCCCTTCCCTGATCTACTTTGATTTGCAACGTGGGGCTGCGCATCCTTTACCTTAAAGTATTCTGATGGTCGACAGCAAATCCGCCAGAACCGAGATTGCGCCATCACCAGGGCTACTTCATGATTCTCTTGCTAGAAGTTCTCTTCATCTTCAAATACCATGGAGTTACTCCTTGCTCTCGCTGCGGAACATCTTGACCACGGCGAGCCCGCCTTCATTCTTTTACGTTATGTTATGCGCCAATCATTGTCAACTCTCGGCAAGCTCTAATAAGCGCTCGAATCCAACGACCCCTTCTGTCCTCCCGAGCGTGGGACAAATTTGCGTGCTTGAGGCAGCTGAATGCGCTTGCCTTGGACTGGATCAAAGAGTGCGTGGGGGTTTTGATGTCGTGCTGGAGTGCTTTTTGCCCCAATTCCTTGCTTTCCTTTCCGGAGATCCTACGTTCGCATATTCTGATATATACCATCGCACTTCTGCTCACATATTTCTGTTTATACTGGTCTGTGTGGGCTCAATCATGAGAATGGACATCCAAAGCTTTCCGAACCCAGCAAATAACGCGCGCAGCTGTATCCCGAGGGTCAAAACAGAAGAAGAATTCTAACACCAGTGCGTACAGAGGTGAAAGGACACTTCCTGAGCTTCCGAATTGAAGACCGAAGCTAACATGGTTTGTGTATCGCTTGTCTGTTCGCCTATGCTGAGATTTTTCCAACGCTCCGGGTGGTTTACGAGTAAGCCTGGAATTCGAATGAGTTGTGAGGATGATGACTGTATGCGGGCGGTCGCAATTCAAGATATGTGACATAACTATCTTTATATGCTTTGGTATCCTAGGACTCTGTCGCTTTTCTCTAAGAGAGGATGAACCAAGATCCGCATTCCAAGATCGATGGCTTGTACGAATCGGCAAAAGATTTGGTCTCTCAGGAAGAGCTGTACATATGAGCGTTGCAATGCGACTTACCTGTGTACAAGTCTTCGACTGATTCTTTCTACCAGGACGAGCAGCAAGTCCGAGCGGTAGAGCAACAAGAAGGTGCAGAAAGAGCACTCGGAGCAGATCGAGGAGTCTGATGACGAATTGGGCTAGAATCACAATGCTGCGGCTCGTTGTCAAATACATAGGAAAGAAGAAATTGGAGAGGTGAACACTCGACATCCGACACAGAACCTCGATATACCATCATGCACCAAGTCCCAGAACCACGTGTCGCTCTTAGAAAACGAGAAAGAGGACAGAACGAAACGATGGCGCCCTTAGGCTCCTATGGGACGAAAGAAAATACGAAGACGCTCAGTACTGTCTCATGAGTCCTCCTAAATCACGCAAAAGGGAAGAGCAGGAAATGCAGATCAAACCAGCGCATATCCACTCGGACTTCACACCTGCAGCCATGCAGCAAGCCCTTGCAGAGAAGACGCGAGCGCAAAGATTCCAGCACTGATGGCAACCCCAATATCCGCTCGATGTATACAACTGCCTACCATGGTACCTACCGCTGGGGAAGTTATGAGCAGCAACCCCAGCAGCCACGCAATCTTGACTTTGTTACTCCTTCGTCGGATCAAAAGTACTTCTTGTCCAATCAGGCTATGACCGACTCCTGGCAATCCAACAGCGAAGCGAGCATTGTCTTGGACAAAAGTCGACTCGTGGGCAAGGAGGTGGGGGTGATGGAAGGCTTCAGAAAAGAGTAGGTCGTCTCTATCATCCCTGATGCGCACCCTTGCGCTTGTTTTGGAGTCTCTGGGACTCTCTAGTCTCTATTTTCGGCTTCGTCAGTCAGATTCCTCATACGGCATGAAGGCACAACTGTGTACCCATTGCACTTCAGCGGATCCCATCACGACTTTGGTAAATAACTTGGATACCCAGTTTTCTTTGCAGGTCGAGGCTGTGGTACAATTGTACTCCTTCCTTATCTTCTCCAAGACCAATTGGCCGGTGTCCGCAGCACACAAGTCGACAATGAAGAGGTATGATGCACCGGTCGCATTCTGCGCAACCACAGCCCAGCGTATCCTGGCATCTTGAGATCGGGAGTTTGCAAGACCTCCCGCATGTGTGCTTTGGAAGCTGTAGGCCATGATCGACACTTTTCGAGGAGGAAATAAGTTACTAGTCTTCGCGGAGGTCGAAAATTGGTAAAGGACGCGACCGAAATGCCACTGTAGTCTTGGCAGTGATTCCTTAGAAAACTGCTCGGACAACGGATGTGCACTGTGATTTATCCTTATGCTTGCAGTTCTATTTTCCTTGCGAAGAACCAAGTACAAGATGCTGCTGAAGACAGCAATGAGAACCGCTGTGATATATTACACTATTCCACTGCACCAAGCCCTGCCCAGACGTCAAGCCCGAGCCAGCTAGGCGGGCATCGAACATCACCCGCCTTGCCAAGACTCCCACTAGTGCTTCTATACCCACCAATGGGCATTCGAGCCTGCTGCTTGACGCAAGCATTGACTTCCTCTGAGTCTGGCGTCAGCTCACATCGCCAGAAAGGCCTTCTCCGCTGGTGGAAGCGTGCAAGACCACGCCTCGTCGGCTGCCAAGAGTGGCTGTTTGCTGATCCATCTCGCAGCATTATGTAGCTATTTCCGCGCCTGGGTCCTACTGGTGACTGGTACCTCGATATTCACAATGTGATTGGCTCCCTGCCAACATCTGAACATCAGGAGGATATCTGGGGCGAAATTCCGTGGGTGATCAGCCGCTGACCTCGCCAAAAAAAGTCAGCCAGCGGAATATCACCTTTGAGAATCTCGAATTTCGAACCCCGTTTTGCATCTTATTTTGCCCTTCCCCAACGCCTATAGAACATATACGAAGAGCCCATGTTCCAAGTTACATTGGAAGCAGTACAGAGCTGTTTTTAAGTACTAAATCTGATGCTTTGCAGCAGAAGTTACGAGGTCTGGAAACTGCACAGTTGCAAAGCACTGGGTTGCCAAGCCTCAAAGGCGAAGCGTCAGCTTCGCAAGAGCAAGATTTGTCAGAATTATGCATAAGACGACAGCTTTCGGTCGAAAAAATAGTCGAGGAATTTTTGACCATCGATGTTCAACGTAGCCCAGAATTGTAGCTAACAAAACTTGTAATGCATTGACAAAAACAACTTGTGAGCCGGCGTCAGCTCTGTCAGGTTATCCCTCTGACACCAGTGATTTCCCCAAGTCAGCCGCGGTCAGCTCAGCCAGCCCAACCCCTCGGATACCAATCATGATCTCGTACAAAGACCCTCATATGCTATCACCAAATCCCAATGCCACTCTACTTGCACCATTGACCAACATGCACAAACCCTTCACGGATGTTCTCGAGCGCTAAACCGAACATCGGCTCTTAACCGTGGATGTTATCAAGAGTTCAAATACCCACATCAATGCACCAAGACCCTAACAATACAAAACTTATCCAAGACTGTCCATGTTCTTTATACGCTGTTGAGCAATCACGGATCCTGGTGGTTGTTGATGATGGACCACGAAATCAGATATCGAATGGCACAAGTTCCAGCTTGGGTTTCAAGAAGCATTCTCATGGGATTCAAATCCCCTTCCACGCATCCCACCCGGAAAAGGAAGCCCGACAGAATACATCTTGAAGACACGAACGAGGTCTTTCAACTACCGATGGTTGAGCGCATTGGTTGCACGTGAAGTCGCTGAGTGGAAGAGGGGTCTCGTCCTGTTGGCTCAGTAAAACGCATCACCGACTCTTCCTGCACCAAGACGGATATTAGCACAGGTCCAAGAAGGTCGATGGAATGGAAAGAGGAAGCTTCTGAATGAAATCAAGCGAAAGCACAATGAAGAGCACTGTAATGCTGACCTAAGCCAATCACACACTTTATGTATCCACACGCCCAGAAAACCGTTCATGCCATTTTACCATTATATGCTATCAGTACCAGCGTCCCAAGCATAAAGCCTTCAACGCAGAGTCCCTTCGCACAGCTAAACAGCAACGTCTCAACACCCACATCAGCAAGCCCTCCCCTCCCCACCCCATCCCCATCACCTCCCCACAAGCGCCACCCCCCCATTGCTCCTCCTCTCCCCCGCCTTCCCCTCCGACCTCGCCCTCTGACTACTCCTCAGCTTCGTGATCCACCCGGGCCCATTCGGCAGGCTCGAATCCCCTTCATACGCACTATCCGACGGCTCTACCGGGTCGCTCGACAGCGTGAGATCGACAATCTGGGAGCCTTGCGGTATCTGCGACGAGAAGATGAAGCCCGGGGAGGGGTTTTCGTCGTCGGAAGAGAGGATGGGGAGGGGGCTGTTGAGGGAGGAGGATTTGATTGATGCCTTTGTGTGGGAGGGGGTGTGGGTGGGGATGGCGGAAAGGTTGGTTTGGCTGTTGTCTTCGGGTTTTATGGTGAGGTTTGTGGAGGATTGGGAGGAGGGGTGGTGTAGGGAGGAGATGCGGGAGGCGAAGACCTTTTCGAGGGTGGGGAGGTCGTCTTCGGAGTTTAGTCCATCGGAGCCAAAGGGGCTTGGGTCGCTAGGTTTTGCTTGAGGGCCGCTGTTGCGGGCTTTGGTTCTGGGTTGGGATACTTTGGGCGGTAAGATTGGAGATTGGTTTTCGCTGGGATTGGGAAGAGACTTCGGTTTGCCTTTGGTTTTCCTAGGAGGCGATGCGGAAAGGCGAATTTGTGGTGCGCCGTGTTGGGGCTGAAGTCTGGATCGCGGCATTCTGGAGGCTTGCGGAGGTGATATGGAAGGGCTTGCTCGTGCAGGTGTGATTTGCTCGCTTTCTTGTGCGTCCCACATGAGACTGTCATCGTGGTTGTTGGCTGACGCTAAGTCTTCGTCCGTGATATGATTCTCGAGGGATTCCTGGCGAAAACCATCGGCATAATCTACTGATTGGGCTGGAACGCTGTCAGCTACCTCAACCGGCTCTTGGTAAGTCTCCGGAATCTCTGCAGGGAGAGTCTCTGAAGCGTCTTCCATTATAGACGTATGGCCAAAGCCATTGAATCTAGGTGAAGGCGGATTGGAGCTCTGTACGTTAACTTCGATCGCTTCTTGATGTGGTATCTGCGATTCCTGTTGTGGGCTCGGCTCCTCGACCGGCACATGGATACTTGATCGCCAGCCTGCATCCTTGATGAGCTCAGATATCTCTTGTCGTAACTGGTCTCTGGCACTGATTGTTGTTGCATCGCTCTGCAATGGCTCGGCCGTCCTAGGCAAGGTTGATACGGCATCCGGTGCCGCATTGGATACTTCCTCAACGGGCATTGTAACGAGCTCTTTCAGCTTGTCGCCTAAATCAGGATACGAAATGTCGTCTGAACCATCCATTGTCGGGATGACCGCTTCATTGGATTTCTGAAGGTGCTCGGTTTCTTGCACCGGGTCGATCGCTTCCACTTGTCGACATTCCTCGCTTTGCCCGATCGCCGTAGTCTGCTGTAGCTCCTCTATATCTTCTAACCTTTCCGTATGGTCCGTCCCCTCAGGCTCGTCAAGCCTCCCAGTCTCTTCGAAACCTTCCCAAGTCTCATCAGAAGGCCTAAGTTCCGTGTCAACTTGCGGCTCGTCCTCGCAGGTCATGCCTGTCGATGTTTTATTGGCATGATCGCTAGCACCTCCACTTATCACCGGAAGTGCAGCCTCATCTTGATTAGATTCTGGGGCTTGCACGATCTTTGGCTCAATAAGCTCTGCCAACGGCAATTCAAGATGGCCCTCATTCTCCTCATCCTCTTGGTTGTCGTAACCTGGCATCTCGAATTTATGGTACAGCCGCTCACCAGTTTCTGGATCGTAGGTGGCTTCTTGATTTGGCCGGTCGCGGAAAGCCAAAGTCATGTAAAGTGTTCCATCATCCTGGCACTCGTCTATGATAGCTGTTCGATAGTCCGAGATCCTGGGCTGCCAACTCGTCTCCACAGACATATCCAATTTCTTGAAAGCAATGACTGTGCCTGCTTTTGCGGTATCCAGCGTCAGATCAGGGTAAGCAGTTATGTCATCTGGCAAAGGTGGTAAGTCTTCTTCATAACTCTCATAGATCTGGGCATTCTCTGCAGCCTCTTGAGACTCACGAAGGAGCTGCTCGTTGACGGCACCTTGATTTGAATCGCTCGAGTTTGGTGGGGCGTCTGGCGGCTGCTCTCCTTGGACTTCCATAGTCTGGGTCTCAGCCACGTCAAAGTTACCTGTGGGAGAGATGGATTTGCCTCGCTTCGTAGCGGGCATTGATGCTTGCTCTTCCGTCCTATCGTCGTAGTACCGCTCATTGTCGCGCTTCCGCTTGTTGCCCCTACCACTCTTTCGTTTCGTCTCGACGTTGCTATAACCGCGTTTCTGCTGTGGATCCCATCGCTGTACGAAGGGGAATGGGGGATTGCTTAGCGTGATCCCTTCGTAGCAGCACTCGACTGCTCTGAGATCGATCTTGTCCCTCCAGCTTTCATCGTCGCCAGCAATTTGTTCTGTATTGTGGTCCTCGGGCGCGCTTCCGCTGGCTTGAACCTGGTTTGCAGGTCTCGCGTCATTCATTAGCTTCGCTTGTAATGTCCTCTCGTCTTCTTTCGTCTTCGGCGTTCTCAGGCCTAAGGCACCGAATAGTAAACGACGCGAGCTAGCAAGGTCGATCTTTGATCGTGGTTTAGAGGATTCAGTTGAATCCTCGCTAGGAGGTTTCGCCGGCTGGCTTGCTTCCTGAGATGGTCTTTGCTCGAGCGACACAGCGTTATTGTCGTCCACGATTCCAGGAGTGCCATCTTCGATCTTTTGTGACTCTTCGACAGGCCGCGCGAGCATTGTTGTTGTAGAGCCTTTTCTTGCATCCACATCCGACAAGGCTCCCTCTGCGTTCACGGAGATATCCATGGGCACGGTGTGGCTGATCTGTTTCTGAATCAGTGGATCACCCACACGATGGCCTACGTCAACCTCCACTCCTCCAGAGGCAATCGATTCCAGCAAAGCCTGCCTCCTGGCAAGAAATTCTGACTCTGCATCGTCAGGGGTGGAAGAAACCGGAGGAGAGCCTGCTTCTCTTGTCTCAAAAATCGCCGTTGGTTGCTTTACTTTAGCCATCGAATCCTGGAAAGTATCTTGGACCGAACTTTCTCCAGCTTTCTGAGCAGAAATGATTCTCTTAGCATTTCTACGGCGTTCATTCCGTTTCTGCGTACTAACCTTTCCCTGACCCGGGGGTATTCGCAACGCAGATTGGGACATTGAACCAGTAGAATGACTGCGCGGCCGGATACCTTTGACTACATACTCGTCCCGCGGCGTGGTTAGGTGTGCCGCACGTGCGCCTCCAAAAAGATCAAAGATCATGGTGATCAACGTTTTTGCTGACAGAACATCATTCCCGCCTGTACAATCATGGAGAAATTGAGCCCGGTAGGCATGGTAAAGGTGAAACTGCACTACGTGGCCATTGGAGTCTCCCTCCAAAACACCTCTGAGCCATCGACGTGCCCTTTCTGGCTCCGCAAGCTTGCGAATCTTGTTGTATTGTCGCGTAGACAGGGTCAGCTCTTGCGACTCATCCTGACCGGGCTGTAAGACAAGCGGCGGCTGCTCTGGAGCAGTAACGGGTCCCAGGACAGATCCGTTAGTGGCAGCGGTAGTCTTATTGGAAGCTTCATCATCTTCAGAAGTAGAGGAGCTGTCACTGGATGACGTTGTGGAATTGGAAGTGTCATCGGTTTGAGCCAAGGTCTTCGACGTGTCGACTGGACGCTGCTCGACTTCGGTTTTGGCTTCCGAGCTGCTCGTGGAGGACCCTGACGATGACGTGTCGTCACTATCATCGTCACTTTCTGATGTCGACGAGCTACTCTCCGATTCGCTCGACATGATCTATGTGTGAATGTTGTTTAGTATCCATGCAAAAAGAAAGATCTCATCAAAGAGATTATGGTAGGTATGAATTGACAAACAAGAAACAGGATGTCTCATGGAGATAGAACTTCCGTGGAAATCACAACATATAACTCGTTCCAAGGGTTCACAAGTGATGCTACTACAATGTGGACGGACTCACCTCGCTAGAGACATCCTCATCAACCTTTGGCTCCGCATTCTCTTTGTCGGATTCGTCTGTCTCATCCTTTCCGTCAGCCGGTGGCTCAAAGTCCTCATCCTCGGTATCCTCACTATCCTCTGCATCCAGGATGGTGGTCGGAGGAGTGGTTAGAGGATTGTCTTCAAATCGTACGCTTTTTGAGCTCGTACTGGATTCTCGTCTATTAGTGGGCCGTGTGGCTCCTGGGCCTTTGCCATTGGCTTTTGGGCTTTGGTGACTAGCTTCATGGCCTTGAACACTCCTCCGTTTCCGCTTTCTCGCATTCGCATCAGGTCGTGCCGAGCCCTCTTGATGGTAGAGCTCCAACAACAGATTATTGAATCCGCTGGGGTAGGGTCTCCCATTCTCATCTGTCAGCTTCAGCAGTTCGGGCCCCTGTAAACCCAGCCCCTGTCTAGCTCCTTGAGATCTCTTAGATCGTCGAAGCCCTGTTGTGGCAGAATCATTGTCCGGTGCGACTGCAGCCTCCAGGTTGTTGGATTCATTCCGTCCGGACTGATCGCGAAGATCCTGGTGTATGTCCTCAAGCTCTGCGCTGAGATCTGCCTCTTCTTGGCCAATGGTCACGTAATCTTCATCGGCTCCATCCTCACTCTCGTTTGGAACCGTATCTGAGTCCTCGAAGCCAGCGTGTGTAATGGCTTGTCGATCGTCATGGGTGTCCCCATTGCTATCGTCCGCTGGGTCATCATACATGACTCGTCTTCGCTTCCTCGGAGGGATCTTGATTGCTGGCCTCTCTGTTCGTCGTAGGAAAGGACGGCCGAAGGCAACGCCATCAATGAGATGCCTGCCATCGGCGGTAATTTGGTGTCGCCCAGATACTCTGCGGAAGCGTAGGTCGGAAGTTTGTAATGGCCGTATGCTAGCCTCTATGAGCCATGTTCAACGTAGCTATGCAAGATCTGACATACCAAACCTCGTCATCTTCCTTGAAAATTTGAATTAGCTCAGCAAAGTGCAGGCACTCAAAGCCCCCCACTTCGACGGCATAGTCTTCTAAGCCCCATTCGGCGGCCTCCAGTGGTATAACATCGTTGACTTGTTCCAGCAGCTGTGAAACAGTGACGCTAGCTCCAGTAGCCGTGTAGGGGGGGCGGGGAACCCCTACTGTCCATAGCACATAAGCTGGCGGCAGAGAGTGCCGTTGAACAGTGAGTTTGATCCTCATGACTGTTTAGAGACACATTGGACTTGATAGGCATAAGAGGAAATGAAGACGAGAGGTCGTCGTTGAACAACCGCGACCCGCGTCTCCGCCGGGAGGCTTGCCGCTAATCTAAGCGAAGCCCTAACATGATCTGCAGGTGTTGAGTATGGCGGAAGGTTCCGTACTTTACGGTATGTGCACTTTTGGAGAAGATGATAAGGCATAGAAGCCAGAATAGAGGCAGAACTACGACCCATGCCTGAGCATTGATCAGTTGAACTAGAGGTTCACCACAGTTCAAGTCTGATCCAGCTAGTAGGCCATTCTATGTTTCTTTTTCAGACTTCTATCTACGTCCATCGCACCATCACTATCTCCGTTGACCAAAGCTCCTGACATAGTATGATCTAGATCTCGTCGTACACCAGGCCTTTTCACTGGCTTCCCCTGCAATCGTAGAAACTCTTCCTCACGTAGCTCACGTTCCTCTTCCTCGCTCAGCGTTGTCCCTTGTATACTCAGAAATCCCTGTTCACGATCTGCGCTGCGAGACGTCTCCATGTCTTGGACCCTAAACGTGATCATACCCCCGACCTTCTCCCCATCCCTATCAACGAAATGACCCTCCTCGTCTCCTGCGCCATTTGAATTCACAGTTTCCTCACCATCATCGGTCTCCATGCTTGAATCCGTCGCCGGTCGTTTCAACTTCTGTGACTTCGATCGATATCCGACGCCTCCAGGCACCCATCTCCATTCTTTCGGCAGCCTTTTCCTCTCAATGCTCGCGTTGAAGTAATTCCAGCACACCAACCCCAGGTTCCCTTCATTCTGCAAGTTTATCCATCCTTCAATCATGCAGTCCCGCTTCGGTCGGAACAGTAAGAAATCGGCGGTAATCCAAACGTAGCTGACCGCATACTCATCAATCGATCTTGCAAGTATAGGTTCTTCCTCCTTATCCTCATGCTGCGGGAGTCTTTCTGAAAGCTTTACATTGGCATATGACAACACGACGCCATTCAATGGAGGGTAGTAGGTTAGGATGAGGGGTGAGAGGTGCTCCGCGCATAAGCCCTGGAGTGGTTGCCGCTGACATATCGGCGAAAGTGGTAGGTATAGCGAGGAGGTCTGTTGGGAGAAAGGTGATGCTTCGGCGGAGTCGAGCGATTGAAATATATGCGCTGTGATAGCTTGCCCTTTTGCAGGGTGCTTTGAACGGTCCTTCTTGGTAGGGGATGCTAGACTTGTGTCTAGGTGTTCGGATCTTTTGCGCTTCTTCGCATTCGCATCAACCTCTCTTATGCTTCGTTGCTTCTTATGCTTTCTAATGGATGTATCAAGCTCATCAACTTCCGTAGACATGGTGTGACACGTGAGCGCAACCATGGCAGACTCTTCGGGTGTCGCAATTCTCGGAAAGCGCGCCGAGACTTCTCGCTGCGGAGATAAAGATCGAAGGGATGGAGATAAGCGGCAAAGGGGTTGTTGTTGCGACAGGAGGAAACGTTTCAAAGAGCATCAAAGTGTTCTACGATGAGTTTGCTGAGTAGTTCAAAGCAAGGCAGAGTTCCGCTGAGGGTAAGGGAGTACTGGTGAAGCCTTCTTACTATCCTACTCCCTGCTACAGCCATCACAATGGCTAACAACGCGACCACCACCACCGTCTCTCTCAACGGCCTTCTTTCCTACGCCGGCTGGACCTTCTTGCCAAACGTGAGTCCTTAAAGCAAGACCAAATCGCAGTCTCTGACACTCTACAGCTTGTCACAGGATGGCTCCAAGCACTCTACTACGGCATTGTGATCCGCGCCGGCGACCCCAAACCCCAACCCGGTACGCCCCTCTACATTAAACACCGTCGCCGCATACACATCACCGTCATCATTGCCTACCTCCTCTACACCATCTACGAAGCCGACTACTGGCTGCGTGCCTCCGGCGATTTCTACACCCTCCTCGGTGTCCCCCACGACGCCGAGGACAAAGTCATTAAATCGCGCTTCAGGCGACTGGCGGCGCTGCATCATCCGGACAAGGTCGGGTCGTCGGTGTTTGGAGGGAAGGATAGTACAGCTGGGGCCGATACGGATGCGTATTATGTCACGTTGAAGGATGCGCAGGATACATTGACGAATCCGACGAAGAGGTTTGCTTACGAGCGGTTTGGGCCCGAGGTGCTGCAGTGGCAGCATGTAAGTAGTATCAAGGATTATCTGTGGGCGGGGCTGGTTGGGAATGCGTTGTTCTACGTTGGGAGCTTTTTCTTCATGTTTGTTCTGGGGGTGCTTGGCTATGTTAATTGGGGCCGCTATGTGAGTACTCCTATGCCGTCAAATCCGTTTTCCGTTAGTAAGCTGACCAGGCTTGGTATACCAGTGGCGCTATCTGACCTTCACGGCTCTCCTTCTTCTCGAATTTCACACCCTCACTCGTACCGCCACTCCCCCCTTGCTTCGATACCTAAACCCTATCCTCCAGAATTTGACGAACCACCCGCCTCTCCTCCCATATCAGCTCCTCATCCTAGCCCGCAAAGCCGTCTTCACGCTCTTTATCGCCATCTCCCAATTGCAGTCTTTCTTCGCTCCACCTACCGCTCCCTCTACATCCTCGGCCGGAGGTATAGATCCACAGCAGCTGGTCCGACTCGAGCAGACGGCAAAGGGTTCGGATGTCGAGGCGGGGAGGCTGCTGGCGCTCGAGATGACACCGTTCGTGGGGGATGAAGGTGTGGTGAAGGAGTTGAGAGGGAGGATCAGGGAGTGGCTGGTTCAGAATACAATCAGGGCGGACCCAATGGTAAGAGACGCGGTGGGGCGGGCGCTGGGAAAGAGGAGGGTGGGCGCACCGCCGGGGGCAAGGTCGTGACGCTCTCTCTTGGTATACTCTGTTCTTGGATGGCCAGCCAGTGGGAATGGATGCATTGGCGGGTCTCTTGTGGCATTTGCTGGGATATTGTTGCATAGATGTTTCTCCTCGATCGACGCACAGCCCTTCGGTTTACGATACATAGGGAATCAAGCGGTCAGTCATTGAATGTCTGATTGTGCATGTTGAGGAATTCGTTCATTTAACAGTCACGTAAGTAAACCATAAAGGTAATCGAAGGGCGGGCAAGGCAAATTCAGATGGTCACAAAACTGGTTTGCTTCCTCTGCGCCGAGTGGTAAACGTTTTGGGCAATGACGGTGAAATGGTGGACCTCTGGTAGCCAAAACGTCGAAGAAAGCTAATTCAGCAACTAGGACGCAAGATAGATGCATGAGCAGGATGTGGAAACACAGAGATGCCAACGAACCAACACTACTTGCTGCAAATCCCAATATATTAACGGCAAGAAGCTGCAACGTTGCCGAGGCACATAATGGAATTACCATCTCTTTCATCGACATTGAGCACTTATGTTCAGTCCTGTATCAGATTTCTAATGCCGCGAATCATCGTATCTTCGCTCGTATCTGGACTCAACAGGCGGTCTCTTGTTTCGTGCACATAGGTCAACCCTATCGTAATCTTCGCACCTGGCGCGTACCTCTTCGCTTTGTTCAGGATCCTATCGAGCCTCTGGAAATGCTTGTTCCATCCGCTTGCCGTCTTCCTTCTGTAGCGAAGGTAGATCGCCAGAGTCTTCAGATTCGAAGGTAGTGACTCCAAAGCTGCGTACCAGTGCTCCATGCGTGCTTTCTCGGATGCTTCACCATGTTCGTATATTGAAAGGATCGGAACCATTATAGATATTCGGCCTTGGCATTGTGCATGTAGCACCGTAGGTGACGTACAAAACAGCTCGAGTGTTCTAGGAGATTCTATGAAACAATTGTGGGTCGCGAAAAAGCCGCTATCGAACTCATCTCTTAGATTTTTGGAAGCCTGTCTGAGATTGCCGATGGTGGCATCGCCAGCACCGCCATAATGGAGGAATGGTGTTTCGGACCAATGTTCTTCGGGACGAACATCAATGATGTCTCCTTCAGAAAAAGTGTGGACGACGTCATATTCTGGAACGGCCAAAAAAAAATCGGAAGAGGGGTGGCAGTCAAAGCGAGGCTCGCAGGTAGAGAAGTAAGGTCGAATTTCAAGCCGCCCGAATTGTCCGAATTGCTCAAGATTGTCGAACCTCGACGTAACGCGAATGTCGTGGTGTGAAGTCAAGAGGCTACGCTGGGAATGCCACAGTGGCATCATTGCAGAGCCCAGTGGCCTGAAGGCCCAACCATCGAAAGCCCACCGGTTTTTGAAAATCGAACGTCTTGAATAGTATTCTGGGTAGTCGATGGGGGGCTGAGGGATCAGCACTGTAAGTATCTGCTGCCGCAGTTCCCATGGTAGGTAGCCGAGGATGCCCAGGTCCGTGGCCCGTATCTTATCAACTTGCTCCGCATTAGCGAACCAGCTGCATCGAATCTTAGCCTGCTCTCTTCCGTTCCCGCTATGGTCCATGGTGTTGTGATTTTCAATCTGATTAGAAAGAGGAGGCGTCCGGTCTTGAGCAGGCGCGATGGTTTTGGGTCTGTCCATGGATGCGATCTTTGGTTGGAGCACCCTTTAACAAGCTGCTGTGAGGACAGTTGCTCTTACTCTACGATTTTCAGTGGTGGGAAGTTTTATGCTTTGCAGTGGTGGTCAGGAAAAGAAAATTTGGTAAGGAAGCGAGCGTAGTAAGGTGATAGACAAGAATGTCCATCAACCTTGAGGAGCGGGACGGAACACATACGGAAATGGCTGCATTCGCGGTCGTTGAGGTGAATTCATGGTGAGTCATCTAATCTCAATTTGCAACACTAAGAAAAGACGCAATTTAGAGGTATTATTTCCTGAAATAGTAATTTATAGAGATTCGTGCGCCGAACAATTCGGCAATACCAGAAAAGACCGAGGGTCGAAGTATACTCCAGCGCATGCTGAACATGTATAATTGACAGAACGGAATGACTTACCGGCGCCAACTATCTTAGAATTTGAGAAAACATCAAGGACAGTATTGATTTCATTTGAGAGGAGAGCGAGGAGAAGACTTATCGCATATTCCACGCTTCGATCTTTCACTGGAAGTGAAGAACTACTCGACTGTTACCTGCGATGGAGACCTCGCCCAGTTGCGTAGTGGCCTTTACGGAGACTCGCGCGTTGTAATGGTCGGACAGGCCAAGACCCCGTTGAATCAGCATGGACGCACAGCCTGGCGTTGGTATCCTGGGTAGTCGCAACGGCTCTCAGGACTACCGGAGAATTAAGTCCACTGCGATCAAGACGAGCGCAACTTCATCGTTGCCCATTGTAAGGTGGTTCCTTATTCTCGTAATGCCGTCTCTCGCCCATCGCGGCATCAAAGGCCTTCATCAAGCATACATGTGTGCCCTTAGGAAGCATGATCTCATAACTCCGCTATATCATTGTCGACGTCAGCTGAGGCAGAAGCAGGCTGAGGCAGTCGCCAACGGGCGCTGGATACTACCCTGTCATTCGCTTTACTTGTGACCTTGAAATATCGAGTGTACAGATCCCGAAAGCTAGCAGCCAGCTGCTGGGACACCTAGAGGAGGCCAAGGAAGAGTAGATGTAGCAAATCTGATTACTAGACGCTCTTAGATTGTCCGAAACCCCCAGAGCTTTTATACAGGAGCAGGATTGCAATTACATGTGCGTTTGATCCGGTCGCACGAACATGGAACGACGTTGAGATCCGCGATTTGGACCCATTTTACATGTAATCTCTTCGATTGCCGTCCAACGACTCATCCGGGGAACGCACAATTGTATCAACCATGAGGCGTACGCTTTTCGGGCCACATGACAGCTTGGATACGTTCTTAGATGTCTATTTAAGGAGTCTGGGCGGATCCGTGATTCAGCAAGAAGATTTAGAACAGGTGAAGTAACAGTGACAGATACCTTACAGATGATTCATTTCCTGGAGAGGCAAGCAGCATAGAGAGGCGACAACGGAGACATCAAATAAAGGTTATGCTTTGCTATACGATCAAAACTTGACTTACGCTGTGTATTAGCAATCAGAAAACTGTGCACCCTCTCGAGGAGCATCGGATGATGCGCTAGAGCAGCAACGGACAACATGTACTCCACTAACAACAAGCCGATTTTCGAGCATACAAGCCGAAGATTATGGATCAACCACAGAATTACAGTCCTAGCAAGATGGAAGGTCTCAATAATATCGGATAACAGAAGGCGTTACAAGGTACAAGGTACAAGTTTGCTGATAAGAGATGGTGCACTACTCCTTGCCACCATTGCAGGAAAGTATCACGACGATGGACTGCTCAATCAGAATAGAACGACAGCTACAAAGGCAAATCATTGAAGCATTCTATGACGTCAACGGTGAGGTTGGCCCGTATTGTAGAGAGGGTCTGAACAATGAGCCAAATATCTTTATTGACTAGGAGAAGTGCTGAGGAGACAGCACTGAGCACATGTTGAAGTAAAGTAAGCGATCCAAAAGTGATGTGATCAGGGTACGGTGATCCCCCTTTTCTTATCCCGTGGATGTTCGGGCCGACTCTTCCAGAGACCAGGCACCAACGGCTTGACTTCGTGTCGCAAGCTTGCAAAAGTCAAAGCAATCTCCACCAGGATCCCAACTGACATCATCCCGCTCCGTCCTCGTGGAATCGAACTTTCAGGGGTTTGGCTTTCTGATTTGGTTCGGTTTCGGTACGAAGTCTATACTTTAATGAACGGCCTTTCGTTGTTAGGCCGAATTCGGTTTAGTGCAGAATCGCCCGTACTTAGAGAAACTAGACTAAAAGCCACTCCACCATTGAACCAGCGCCATTAGGAATCGAACCTAATCAGACTAATAGACCAGAACTGACCACACTTAGAACATTTTCATAGTTGCAGAACTTAGAATCTACATCTTCGCCTCTCCTGAGTTTTAGTTGCATTTCGGCCTACCCTCCATAGTTGGGTCACATCGTCAGGGAGAGACCATATTGAACAGCCGTAGCACTGAGAGCGGGTATTCGAGGCTGAGGAAACGCGCTTCATTGTCCACCAGTCGAACGCAACAAAGGGAGCAAAATGCGCCCCTAGCCTCACGCAAATGGTCGTTTTGGGTTCTCTGATTAGCATAAAGTAGAGTCAGCTTTCTGCCACTTCCAGAATGATAGTATCAATGCAGCCATACCTTAGCTCTTCAAGGTAATTGGACTACTCGCTCCGCTAGCAGAAATCGCAGCTTTAAGCGAGACGTCAATCACGGCCTCAGGGGACCTCCGACGACCCCCTCGTACGATCAACTCTATACCGACTCTGGACCACCATCACTGAAGTAGAACGACTGCTTGCCATCATCCGGTGCGCCTCGTCGCAAGTCGATACATATGGTACCCGTCGCATAAATTCACTTTCCTCACCCACGTGGTTGCCAAACGCCAGCCAAACGCCAGCAAACCAGATGAATCGCCTGGTCGCCTTCTGTCTCCACGGTCATGTTGTTCCCTGAACATCTCCCATATCTCAATTATCTTGACCAGGGAGCCATTGCATAGCATCTACTGTCGATAATATCCACTTTGGCCCTGTAGTAGGGAACAGCTCAAAAGAAACGCAACCTGCCGTCTCACATTGCTACATCACCGTGTCTACCGCTCACTGTCATCTAGCCACCATGGCCGACGATCGACACTTTCCTGCGATTACGGCTGTTTTACACGATCTTGCTAGAGGTTATGTGCCTGCCTACGATACCCCCGAATTCTCTCTCCCCGTTCGAAGTTCCAACGGGCCCCATTGTGGCAAAGTCATCTTGCCCGGCCCGGACAGTGAAGCAAAGCAAGCCCTGGAAGCTGAGTTGACTTCTTTGGCCAATCGAATACAATACCTCGAAGCGAAAGCCAGTACCTTGAATCACCAGACCCTCCCTGACACACCAAGCGGGTTGGGCGATCCAGCGTCACCATTCGCCGCCTCCGGCACAAACGGCCATTACCGAACCCCCAAACGCCAGGACTCGGGCTCCGCGCGCCTTGCTCGTGTGACAAGCATACTTGCTTTCCAGACAGAGCCTAGGGTATTGACCGAAGAAGAGTGCGCACAGCTTCGTGAGCATGTACAGAAGCAATCGCAGGAGACCAAGAGTTTGAGGGATACCATATCGAGTCTTGGAGAGCAAGTACGTCACCAACAGGAACGTACCCAGAAGACTTTGGTCAAAGTCGAGGCCGAGGACGTTGATAAGTTGAGGAGGGAACTGCACAAACATCAGCAAGCCAACGAGGCATTTCAACATGCTCTGAGAGAAATTGGGCGTGTTATCACCAATGTAGCGAACGGCGATCTTGAAAAGAAATTGACCATCAACCCATTGGAAATGGATCCAGAGATCACCACCTTCAAGGTAACCATCAACAATATGATGGACCAACTATCGGTTTTTGCAAGCGAAGTATCCCGGGTTGCCGAGGAGGTCGGTACAGAAGGTAAACTCGGTGGCCAAGCCTATATTGCCGACGTTTCCGGTATATGGAAAACACTGACCACCAACGGTAAGTGGTCCTTTGGCGCACTATCAGATGCCTACACTTGTACTGATATGTGTTAGTCAACCGGATGGCAACAAATCTTACTGACCAAGTGCGAGAGATTGCTGACGTTACGACTGCTGTAGCCGAAGGAAATCTGCACAAGAAGATCAGGAGGTTCGAAGGCAGAGGAGAAATCCTAGAGCTGCAGTCAACAATCAATGTTATGGTTGATCAGTTGCAAACCTTTGCGAGCGAGGTGACCCGCGTAGCAAAAGATGTGGGAACCGAAGGTGTCTTAGGTGGGCAAGCTCATATTGAGGGTGTCAAAGGGGAGTGGCGGAATCTCACCGAGAGCGTCAACGCCATGGCCGAGAATCTCACAAATCAAGTCAGAGACATTGCACAGGTGACTACGGCTGTCGCCAATGGGAACTTGAATTGCAAGGTCAAAGCAGAATGCAAAGGGGAGATCTTGGAACTCAAAACAACGATCAACTCTATGGTGGATCAGCTTAATCGTTTTGCGCGCGAAGTAACGAAGATCGCCGATGAAGTTGGCTCTGAGGGCAAACTTGGCGGACAAGCAGTGCTAGATGACGTCGAAGGAACTTGGAAGGAGTTGCGAGAGAGCGTCAATCGGATGGCCTTGAATCTGACTACACAAGTGCGAGCAATCGCAGAGGTGACTACTGCAGTAGCCAAGGGTGACCTTAGCAAAAAGGTCGAGGCTCCTGTCAAGGGCGAGATTCTGGCTCTGAAAACCACAATCAACTCCATGGTGGATCAGCTCAACACCTTTGCCTCTGAGGTTATCAGGTTAGCCGGTGAAGTCGGCACAGATGGCAAGCTGGGCGGTCAGGCGAATGTGGATAACGTTAAAGGCAAATGGGCTGACCTGACAAAGAATGTCAATAAGATGGCTACCAATCTTACCAAACAGGTCCGTGGGATCTCCGACGTTACTCAAGCTATCGCTCGAGGCGACCTCACCCAAAAAATCAATGTTGAGGCACAAGGCGAGGTGCTTACGCTGAAGGTGACCGTCAACAACATGGTCGATCAATTGGACAGCTTCGCGAGAGAGCTCAAGAGGGTAGCACGTGACGTGGGTGTCGATGGGAAAATGGGCGGTCAAGCTAATGTTGATAACGTCAGCGGTCGCTGGAAAGAGATCACCACGGATGTCAATACCATGGCAGAGAACTTGACCTCGCAAGTGCGCGCATTCTCTGACATCACCGACGCCGCCATAGACGGTGACTTCTCGCGGCTGATCATCGTCAACGCCTCCGGGGAGATGGACGACCTAAAGCGGAAGATCAACAAGATGATCCTGAACCTGAGGGATACCATCCAGAAAAACACAATTGCTAAAGAAGCAGCTGAGCAGGCAAGCGCCACCAAGTCAGAGTTCCTCGCTAATATGAGCCATGAGATTCGGACTCCTATGAATGGCATCATCGGCATGTCGCAGTTGACTTTAGACACGGAAATGACACAATATCAGCGAGAGATGTTGAACATCGTTCACAACCTCGCCAACAGCCTGTTGACCATCATCGATGATATTCTGGACATCTCAAAAATTGAAGCAAATCGCATGGTCTTAGAGAAGACTGATTTCTCGATGCGCGGAACCGTGTTCAGTGCTCTGAAGACTTTGGCAGTGAAAGCCAATGACAAGGGCCTCAATTTGGCATATCAAGTTGATCACTCGGTACCCGACTACATGAACGGTGATCCATATCGTCTCCGCCAAATCATACTTAATCTGATTGGCAATGCGCTCAAATTTACCGAGGATGGTGAGGTGAAGCTAAGCATACGTGGAGCCCCCAGCATGAAGGTCGACGAGGATGAATATGCTTTCGAATTTGCAGTATCGGACACAGGCATTGGCATCAAGGCAGACAAGCTTGGTCTCATCTTCGATACTTTCCAGCAGGCCGACGGCTCTACGACTCGGAAATTCGGTGGCACCGGTCTCGGACTGTCAATCTCCAGGAAGCTTACAGCCCTCATGGGAGGGGAATTATGGGTTGAATCGGTCTTCGAGCAAGGAAGTACCTTCTTTTTCACGTGTGTTATCAAGAAGGCAGATCAAGATTCCGCCAGAATCGCGAAACAACTGGAGCAATACAAGGGCCAACGGGTCCTATTCATTGACAAAGGTCTTACAGGATTCGCAAACGAGATTGCCAATATGCTCAGCGAGCTCAAGCTTCAGCCTGTGGTGGCCAGCCCTGAACGGCTCCTTGGTCTTCTCAAGGCTCTAAGATCTGCGTCGAAAACTATAGTGCAGCCGCCGGACGGGCTTGCTTATGATGTGATTTTAGTCGACGATATGATGTCTGCAGCTCGACTTCGTAATATCGACGAACTCCGATACGTTCCAATCGTACTTCTGGCGCCTGTTGTATCTGTCAGCATGAAGTCTGCTCTGGACCTTGGAATAGCATCTTACATGACCACGCCTTGTCTCCCCGTCGATCTAGCCAATGGCATGATCCCGGCTCTAGAAGGCCGTCAAGCTACGACATCCACTGACCACTCGAGATCTTTCGATATACTCTTGGCGGAAGACAACGATGTCAATCAGCGTCTCGCTGTCAAGATTCTGCAGAAGTATAATCACGGGGTTACGGTGGCTAACAACGGACTGGAAGCCCTCGAAGCTGTCATGAAGAAACCATATGAAGCCATCCTCATGGACGTGCAAATGCCTATCATGGGCGGCTTCGAGGCCACCGCCAAGATTCGAGAGTACGAGAGGTCGCAGGGTCGGGTCCGTACACCAATCATCGCACTTACAGCCCATGCCATGATGGGTGACCGAGAAAAGTGCATTGCAGCGGACATGGATGAGTATCTGACAAAACCCTTGAAGCAAAATGTTATGATGCAGACCATCCTGAAGTGCGCCACGCTTGGGGGCAAGTTGTTGCAGCGCGGAAGAGAGGCCAGACTATCAGCGAGCGATGAGCCTCCGGCGACTGGCCAGCCATCGAATGTCGTGGCAGAGCGTCCGAAATCAACAAGCTTGAAGGATAAGAGGCCGCATCTCGAGGCACGTTCGATCACCACTGCTGGCGCCATGGACGGGATGGTGGAAACCCCTCCACTGATCAGTGCGGACCAACATGATCCCTTGGAACGGGTAAGTCAACAGCCATTGTATTATTAGCTCTTACTGACGTTCTGTAGGTACTGTTACGCTCCCATAGCAGTTGAAGTAGAGGTCTACACCCTGACTTCTTCTTTCTCTTCCCGAGTTCCCATAAGAGTATTCTTTGCAACAGCACGGCGTACCGGTTTTCAAGGTCAGCAAGGGACTCGAGATCAACAAGTCATGTTAAGGCTTTGTGGTGGGCAGATGCTTTTACTTTCATACATTGGGCGTATAAGGTGGAACCATCTAGCAGGTAGCAGCGAGCTTTCATTAAGCTCGCAGGCTCGGAACGTTTCTGGCGATCGGCTTCAAAGACGGTATTTACGAATCCTCTTGTTTTCTTTAATGGTCCATGGGCTGGTTGTGCGCGGCAGGTGTGGAGTCAGATGCTGGCATAGCTCTCTTCTAGCATAGGCTTTCAATCGTATCCTATCGTCAGGAATTGTTAATCTAACAACTGACTTTTGAATTCTTAATTTGGTCATGTGCCGTCGCAAATGCGACACAACACCTCTTCATGAAATCGAGGCATCGATTCACTCCAGCTATCAAACCACGCCTTTTCGAGCACTCAACTCACATGCGTTGCGAAGTGTAGCGCCCTTCATAGCTACCCATTCCTGCCATTCTCCCTCGAAACCTTACTCTACTAAAACTGCTTTTTGGCGCCGAGACTGGTATGTGAGGGCGTCAGTCTCAGTCGCATGGTTTCGGGCAAGACCGAAGCATACCTCAAGTCTTGCTCCGAGGCTTGCTTCAAATGCTTTGATTCCTCATGGTTCCGACATTCTGTTAGATTGGTGAATATCGTTTTTACCATTGAAAATACTTCTCCAACTGGAAGCGGCAAGCTGGTTGATGGATTCATGGTTTGACTTGGAGTGGTGCGTTAAGCGGATTGATATTTGACTCGCACTGCCGTGTAGAATAGTTGCACTTTTGTCCTCGGCCTAAGGTACTCTCCTTCCCGCGTGGTAATTTAACTTCCATAACCGAGCCGATTACGTCACTCGCGCTAGCGCCACATAACGGATGGCGCGTCGTACAAAACAATGCCCGCAAGGCGACGCCGACCACGCGAGGCTGAACATCACCGCACCTTGCCTGATCCCATCACACTTCACTTTAATCTCACCTCATCTGCTAAGTGTGATGGGTCAGCGACTTCTCACTCGCGGCTTGGTCACTACGCTGTCAAAATCATAGCTGTGAATCAGCCGTTCACCTAACAACCGGAATACATAAAGGCCAGGCAGGATCTTCAGCCTCCGTACGCAAGCAACATCATGCAAGGCCGCACGAGGCAGGATGAGGATTATGATAGAGAGGCGGAACATGCTGAGAACATGAGGTTCCTTGAAGACAATATGGGAGCATTCGACGAAAATTCATCGCCCCCGAGTCCCTGCCCTCCTCCAAGGCTCCCTTTCGGCACTACAGAGGCAACAAGGCCTATTGGTTTCGAACAGTATCTCGGAAGGGATCAAATACGTGCAAGCTCTAATACGCTGGCACCGGGCGGCAATATGGCTCCTCCATATCGTGCACCTCCTGCGCCCACATCGCCCTGGTCAGAGGAAAAAACCTCTCTGCGACCGAATGCGGGCAACGCAACGGCTGTGACACCAACAACTATGTCGACGCCCTCCTTGGGCACTACGCCAGACCAAACATCGGTGCAGCCTTCTTCCCCAGGTCCGGACATCTCAAGGAAACGGCGACGAGATAGTAACAGCAGTTCGAACGAGCCCACCGCAAAATCCCTTCGTGCAACTCAAAGCCCTGCCGCGACCGGTACGACGACACCTTCATCCTTCGATTCGTTTGATATCCCTGAAGATTCAGAACTGTTCCGTTTGCTCGGTGACCCGAAACAGGACATGAAAGAAATGCGCCGAGAACAGAAAGCACAGGAAGCGACCTTGCGTGCTAAGAAGGAGCAGGAGGAAAAAGATGCAATATTTGCTAGAGAGCTGGCAGAATCCATGGAACGTATCGAATCTTCAGAGCCGCCGAGTTCTCAGGCCGGCCCAAGTCAGTTACCTCGTAGACCCGCCCTGACCAGTCTCAACGAAAACGGAAAGATTCAACAGCCTTCAGCTACCGTACACACTACCGCATGGCTCAAGAACTCTCCACCTTCGTTCTTCAAGCAAGATCTGGGTAGTTCAGCCTTCACATCGCCAAGTCGGATCAAGTCCGAGCGGCCGGCCCGGTTTTCCAGCAACGCCGATTTCATAAACCTTGACGAAGAGGACGACGATTTCGTTGACCTTACCGGCCTACCCAGTAGCGACTTGGTCGAGGTTGGTCCCAGTAGTTATCAAGGCAATGCTAACGCCTCGGCTGGGCGTCAATTACCCTGGCTCAAGACAGAACCGCAGATTCCGACCATCAATGGCATTGAAGGACTTTTTGATCAAGATTTGTCTCACAACACGCAGGCGCCGCTAGGCTGGAACAACCTTGCAGGAAATGCTTTGCAGGCGGGCATGACTGTCGCTCAGAATGTCTACAGTGCAGCGCACCACATGCTGAATCCCGAAGATAGCACATATGGTCAGAATCAGTCTTATGCCTCTCCGGGATACGGCCTAGCTGGCTCGCCATATAATCCAATTACCTTTAGTAGCGAAGAGGACTACACTGGATTCTCTGGGGCCTATTCGGCATATAATGCGCTATCCGATCGCATCGACGTGAATGATCCACGGCACCAAGACTTGGTCAGACAGTACAGAGATCGTGTGGAGCAGCTCACCCACGATCCCACCCGGACAACGCAGGAACTCAAGTCTTTGCTGGAGAACATTCGACCAGATGAGGAGCTGGACCCCAAATATAGGGAAGGCACTCCTGATGCTATGGTGAATGCACTGTATGAACATCAGAAATTAGGGCTAGCTTGGATGAAAAAAATGGAGGAGGGTTCCAATAAAGGGGGAATACTTGCTGACGATATGGGCTTGGGAAAGACGATCCAAGCACTGGCACTGATGGTTTCTCGAAGATCCCAGGATCCAAATCGCAAGACCACCCTGATCGTTGCACCAGTTGCGTTGATGAGGCAGTGGGAGAAGGAGATCCGTTCAAAATTGAAGACTGGGCGAGAAAATCGCCTTACCACCTTCATCATGCATGGAGCGAAACGAAGCGCTACCTGGGAGCAACTCAAGACTTTCGATGTCGTTCTGACTACCTTCGGTACCTTGGCGACTGAGCTTAAACGCAAGCAAGGCATCGACATGGCTAAGCGGGTAAACCCAAACTGGAGGCCAACCGGCAAGGCGGATCGACTGCCACTTCTGGACGACAACTGCAAATGGTACAGGGTCATCATCGACGAGGCCCAGTGCATCAAGAACAAGAATACGCACGCTGCAATCGCGGCCTCGCATCTACAAGCATTGACACGATTCTGTATGACGGGGACACCTATGATGAACAGCGTAGGCGAGTTATATTCCCTGATCCGCTTCCTACGTATTAAGCCGTATGATGTCGCCGAAAGATTCAGTCGCGACTTCTCAATTCCGCTAAAAAAAGGAGACTCTGAAAAGGCAATGCGAATGCTACAAGCGCTGCTAAAGGCCATCCTCCTGCGTCGAACGAAGAAGTCGACCATCGACGGAAAACCTATCCTTAATCTGCCAGAGAGAATTACTCAAGCCCAGCACGCAAACTTCAGTGATGATGAACGCGACTTTTACCGGGCGGTGGAAACTCAGACGCAATTACAGTTCAACAAGTATCTCAAAGCTGGTACGGTAGGTAGGAATTACTCTAACATCCTTGTATTGCTTCTCAGACTTCGTCAAGCATGCTGTCATCCACACCTAATCAAGGATTTTGGACAGTCTGCCGGTACGACGGAGCTTACGATGGAGGAGATGATCGGGATCGCAAAAGAGCTGGCTCCAGATGTCATCGCTAGGATCCAAGAACAGACAGGGACCGAAGAATTAAGCGGTCTTGAGTGTCCCATCTGCATGGACACGGCTGAGAATGCCCTTATCATTATCCCCTGTGGGCATAGTACCTGCTCGGAGTGCTTTGCCAGAATCACCGACCCCTCGCAAGCTATCGCCAATGGTGATACCGATGGTGCAAGAAATGACATCAAATGCCCGAACTGTCGCGGCAAAATCGATCTCAAGAAGGTCATCAATCATGAGGCCTTCAAAAAGGCCCACATGCCTGGATTGGACCTAGGAATCGCACTTCCGGCAGACGATGAGGAGACCGAGGACGACAGTGAGAGTGAAGAGGAGGAAGACGACTCTGATGAATCTGACAGCTTGGATGGCTTTATCGTCAACGACGATGCTATTGACGAGGACGAGACTACCGACGGGTCCGAGGCCGAAGCTGAAGGGTACCGCAAAGGGAAAACGCCTTTCGAGAAATCTATCAAGCCGGAGAAGAAGAAGAAAAAACCCAAGAAGGGCAAAGGGAAAGCTAAGGTTACGGACGACAGGCCCAAGAAGACACTGGCACAACTGAAGAAAGAAGGGCAACGCAATCAGAAAGCACACAAGAGGTATCTCAATCGTCTTCGAAAGGAGTACGTCCCCAGCGCCAAGATTGACACAACGATTGAGCTCCTCCGCGCAACGAAGGAAGGCAAAACAGGCGAAAAGACCATCATCTTCAGTCAATTCACCTCCCTTCTCGACCTGCTCGAAGTTCCGATCGATGCTGAAGGCTGGAAATACAAGCGCTACGACGGCAGCATGAGTGCCACGGCTCGTGACCAAGCTGTTACAGACTTTACCGATAAAGAGGATTGCAAGATCATGCTTGTTTCCTTGAAAGCCGGTAACGCGGGGCTGAACCTCGTGGCCGCTTCGCAGGTCATTATCTTCGATCCATTTTGGAACCCGTATATCGAAGAACAGGCGATCGACCGCGCTCACCGTATCGGACAGCTGAGGCCAGTACAAGTCCATCGTATCTTGGTACCGGACACAGTCGAGGATAGGATTCTGGCCCTGCAGGAACAGAAGAGGCGGTTGATTGAAGGCGCGTTGGATGAAAAAGCGAGTCAGAACATCGCGAGGTTGGGGACTAGGGAGCTGGCCTTCCTTTTCGTAGGTGATCTCTATAGGGCGGAGCTGACGAACGAAAAGCTAACAGTAGATCAGGGCATGTCACATTAGAATTCAACATCATGGGGTGACTGGCTGTGCGGTTAACATCGAGCTCAGTTTTGAGACTTTCGACATCAATCCTATCACCACAGTCTTCAACTACCGGCCCCAAGATCAACGAATTCTTTCTCCGACAGCGCAAGCTAGACAATTCCTTTCGGCGTTCTCAATACTACATTCCTAATTCAATTCAACAACCAACACAGTATTTCCTTCATTACGCTTTTTACATCAGAAAAGTCACAGGCATCTCTAGAAATACCCTCTTGCTCGCGCAAGGATTGCTGGCATTTGAGGGGGCATAGGTATGGCATGGTATGGCATGGTATCTGACGTTCGTCACGGCAAGGCGGCGACTATTGTGCTTATTGAACTCGAGGGGGTTAGGGTCGCCTTTGTGCCTTTAGCGGCTTTGAGCGAGCTGCTTTGTGTTACCTAGCTTTTCGCAGATCAACATCTCGATTCTGAGGTCCTGTATGTCTTATCTTAAGATAATCTGGTTCCCCGAAAATACGTGCGTTGAAAGTCACGTGACATTGAAACCCTAAGCCTGGTTACTCGAGACCGATATCGACAAAGCTAGCGATTGACAAGACACACTTTTCTTGCAGCTATCTCGTAAAAAAAAACTAGCTTGAAGTAGTCAGATCGCTAATAATCAACAGCTCAACATCAACAAGAATGCGGTGTATCAAGAGCAGCAAGCGAGCACCGCTTGTCCAAATCCCACACCCACTATATCGGCTTTCTACACAGAACACTTCCATGGTACTTGATGTGTTCGCGGCCAAGAAAACATGCTTACTGATCCCGCAGCCAGCATCTCGGCCGTTCACATGCTGATCTGGGATCGATCTTGCGAGCGGCAGACGGCGACAGAGGTAGTTGAAGTGGGATGCTGGAGGTGGAGAATTTGGGTTGGGTTTGCCTTTGGCGGATTTGCTTTCTAACTGCATGAAGCATATACGTATTCCGCTCTATTATACCCATTCCGCCCATCTGATACTCTAGCTGTCGTGTCGTGATGGAGATGGGTGCCATTTGGGGGGGGGACTGGGCTGGTGTGCTTGAACTGTATGGATTCCGTGGAATCAAGGGTTTTCGGGTTGGGCTTGTCTATGCAGTCTGGTGACAAGGAAGGTTGCTGGAGCGAGAGTGGGCTTGGGAACGAGGGTGTAGGGCGGTGTAGGGAAGATGGGAGGGAGAGTGGTAAGGGTGAGAGGAGGTGAGGGGTTCTTGGGGGGGTGGAGAGGGGTTTGGTTCTGGGGAGAGGGAGGGGATTTGTGGACGCTTTTGGGTGTAGAGTAGGCTTCTTGAAAATAGATTATAGGAGAACGTCCAGGGCCGTGAATCTTTCGAGAGAAGAAGCACCCGGTCAATACAGAATATCACTCCTACCGCCTCCTATTATCAGGAAGTGTGTTGAAAGTAATTCACCGGAGAACGTCGAGGCGTCGTGACATTTTGGGCAGGCTGTAAATCTTTCGTTGATAAGGCCCTATGGGCATGCATTTCTCTTCTGTATTTTCAAGATATCATCTGGAATTACCATCTTAGAGGCAAGTTGGTTTAGGGCATTCGAATGCGACGAGGTCCTTCCAGAATTCCTTGGTTTCTTCCGTACTCATTATCCATTCATTGTTCCAATCCCGGTCTTGATTAAAGAGACTATGTAAACTCTCCATGAATTGCATCCCATACTTGGCTTGACCCCATTTCATGATAGCGTTGTTGATGTCGTAGAATTCCTTGATGTCGGTGGCCTTAGTGAGGTCAAAAATGCAAATTCTACGGCAATCGCAGGGTAGGACATAGGGATCTGAGCCTGAGATGACTTTCGTCGGTGGATCGGATGATTCAGATTGGATCGGGTGGTGATCCTTCGATCTCCGGCGCAACTTTGATACCCATTGTCTGGTCCTTGTAGTTGTGGTGGAGGAGGCTTTGTCGTTTGGTGCGGAATCGACTTCCTTCGAAGATAGTTTTTGAGATGCTGGTTCGGCTTTGATTGTTGCATTCAAGGTTTCCTTAGCTACCGGTATTGAAGAACTTTCTGACGAAGCCATTGACAAAGACTGTAACAACCGATTGTCTTGTTTTGTGTTTGACGTCGCAGTTCGCACCTTCATCTCCCAGACCTCCATCTTGGAGTTTTCGAGGATATAGCCAAAGTGACACCATTCCGACAATATTTTGGCTCTGTCTTTGACGGCGATATCAACACGATACATTTGAAGCTGCCTCAAGAGTTCTTTGTAGGCTATCAACTTCCACTCGGTGAGGATGTCCGTAGAGGTCCCAGGTTTCCTGCCAAGAAAGTGGAGAAAGACAGCACCAATTCCTGCTTCGTCCAGAAAAGAGGCTGGAATAGTCTTTGAGACTCCTGGGGTGAATCTCATCATTGCCAGCGTTCTCTCAATATCTACGCCGAAGCAACGCTTCCTAAGTTGCTCCGAGCAATTTTCAGTGGCACGAAAGCGTAGTAGATTCAAATTTGGTGGTATAGAACGTCGGATGTTAGCTTGAGAGTGTTGTATTCCACTAGTATGCTTGAGAGAACCGTTGGTTGCTACCAAGTATACCAGCGGATCGTAATTGATTGTGTCGAAAAGGCCTTGTCTCTCGCTATAGAACTCGACTGTAAAAAATCGTCGAGGGCATGCGCAAATTGAGGACAACCAGCAACAGACTCCACACCAAGGTATCTAGGAATACTAGTATCGTCTGGTAAGCCGGGAGATAACACTGCGAAATCATAGTCTTGGAATCTGTCGGATATTCTTGATGATTCGCTGGTGACTGGACACGCTGATAAAGGGGCTTCCTTCGAGCGTCGTTGGGCCATTTCGTCCATTCTTTCTTGGACTTTTCCCCAAAGCTGGGCAATATCGGAGTCAGGTGGAGGAGCGTTGTGTTGAGGTAGTAGAGGAAGATAGGCTTTATCTGAAAGCGATGTTACTTAAGAGGAAAGCTGCGTATATTGTTTGTGAAGTGTTCATGTACCTGCTTTTCTGACCAAGGTCTGCGATGCTCGCTTTCTAAGTCCTGAGGCTGATGCGGTTATAGAGGAAGCTTCGTACTGTGTATGTTTGGGTAAAGAAGTCAAGAAATGTGCTCTTGGAATTCGGGAAACAAAATTCGAAGTATTTGTGTCTTGTTTTTGGTATTGTGCCCTTGAACTTTGAGTGTATGATAGAGTATAAGCTATTGACTTGTTGCGAATCGATGAAGCCGCTGATGTAGTATGAGGTAGAACAGCACTCTTGTCTGTGATATCGTGTTGCTTCTTCGACATTCCAGCTGGACATACCGGGCTCTTGAGTGCTTGATCTGATGGAGCCGGTGGTTCTTCTATGTTTGTGGAATGTTTGAATCAATCAAATAAAAACATCTCCGTCGCAACATGAAGGTAAGGTGGACGAACAGCGGTCAGTATATATCAAGACAGTAATGTCGATAAACAAGCGTGGGTGGTAAATAGTAATAACATTAGCTAATTAGCAGTGTTGTTCTAGAACAAGACGAACGAGAAAAAGAATTAAATGCTTTGCTGTGAACTTTAGCTATAAATCAGTGGGGTCTCAACAACAGTGAACATCAAGAGTTGGAAAAAGGGCCGGGTAGCTGTACATTCGGGACTAGTACATATCCATGTGACAATCAATCTTATCTTCGCGTGACTCCAGTGTCTTGTCTTGATTTTATTTTTCGTTAATTAGTCTTACTCGATTTTGGGAGGCTAGCAACAGCGACCATCGAGATCTATAAAGTAACTATTCGCGTTATCTCGGAGATTCTGATGCGAGGCATAAAGAAATCAAGATACACAGAAACCCTCGTAGCATTATGGGGAACAGTCTCGAAGATGCAGTGCTCTGGAATATATCGAAGACTCGACACTGTTCAACGGTCTTGCGTGAAGTGTACGCTAAGATCTATTCGCTAACGGAAGAACATCGGCCCGATACGCTAGTCTATTGTGGACACATATACCAGTGGACGGGGTCGAAGGTTTTGAACCAAAGGAAGAGGTTAGGTATCAGAAGAGTAGGATTTCGAGAATGACCACATCGGCAGAGGGTAGCCAATGCAGGAAGGAAAGTAGATGAGTGAAGCTGCAAGCTTCCCCTCCAAGGGTATACCATTAGAGAGATCGCCAATACTCCACTCTATCGCAAACACCTGGCTTCATAGTGAGACCTTTATACTTGCCCAGAGAGCCTCTTCTGTACGCTTTTCGGATATGTGCTCCCCGTGTCGGTGGTTGTCACTAACGGTATCGTAGATGCGACCAGACCAACTCCCTTGACTGGTATGTGTAGAATGATGCGCCGAGACGCTGATATGCAAATCTACGCATAATTTGCCTGGCTGTTCTACACAAGCAGAATCATCCGTCCACGAAGATTACTACCCGAAAGGTCGCTAAGAAGCCCCGCTGGCGTCTTCGACCTCTGAAGCCCTTAGAGAGACTTGCAATTAACATGCATATTTCTCCACGGCGGCCCATATGCAGCTCTCACTCGACGCTATCCATGCGCTTTTGCCGCTATGTTATCCACATAAAACGCCCGATCCGACGTATGCGAGCTGCAAGCCCCACACGGCTGAGATTATCGCGACAATTCTTCCGCTGGACCATTTCCCAGCCTATGCATTTTTATCTTGTAGCTTCTGAAAGGGATACAAGCCGAAGCGCGTATCTTGAATGTTATCTCTTAAGCTGACACTTGTCATGAAGTCGTAAGTTGGATAGAATCCTTCCACTCTCCTCTACATTTGTCCTCATCAGCCTTCGGTGTCGACATTGCCTTGAGATATTGTCACGGTCGATCAAAGAGAAAATCATGCGGCATCCACTAAACATCTTGTTCCCGAAACCGACATCATCCATCAAATGCCTCCTTCTCACCCTTATTATCCACCCCATCCCTACTCTCACAACCCCCCTCACCCAGTCATTAGTCCACCCACCGTCCCTCCTCTCTCCCCATCCCCACCATATCCCCTCGAAGCGCGCCTTCACGACCAACTACCCCAACCTCCCCAACAACTACCGCATGCTCCTCACCGCCAGCACCGCCTTCCTCTCCACGTACAGCACCCCCTCCAGCACGCTCGCAACCTTCCTCAGCACTATCGTCACGGACGCGCACGCCGCGCTATCGCACCAAACCCCCGAGAGCGCCGTCCTCGAATTTGGCCTCGGCGCCCTCGAGCTCGCCTTCCGCGTGCGCGACGGCCTCGGCGCGACGACACTCCCGTGGGATTTGGTGCTGCAGCTGGCGCAGGTGTTTGAGGCGAGGGCACAGAGGGGCCCGCCGATGGGTTTTAGGGCTGTGGTGCAGGGGCCTGGGTTGGGCGTGAATGTCTTGGGGAGGGTGCCGTGGGTGGAGGTGGTGTTGGTGGTGAGGGGGCAGGGGGTGATGGATGGGTTTCCTTGGGCGATTTATTAGGATGAAGAGGGTGGAGGGGGGGGGCAGACCTGTGGGTCGTTAGCGTCTGAGGACGAGGGTTCGGGTGACGTAAAGAGTATGATTTGGGTTGTGTCGGCTCACGGCTTTGCGAGGCTTCCAGATGGATTTCGTTGGTTGTATGGAGAAGTATGAATTTGATGTTGGGATTGGCTATCGAAACTGACTGCTTCAGCGCTGTAGGGCTGCCAATCTCATCCTGTCACCGCATTGAGAAAAAATGAGCTTCGATATGCGATCTCGAATTGGCTAGAGACAGGAGAAATTTGGTGGAACCAGACTGAACACATGAATATCGCACTCAGTGACCACAGTACGAAACCCACGGAAGCAATCACAGTTGCGCACGTTATTGCTGTCTTCTACTTCGTTTTGTGCGTGAGGCACAGACTTGAGAGATTCTCCAAGCAATCCCGCATATTTGGCTAGCTGATATCGAGTCAGTAGTCTTCGACAAGGACATCGTCTTAGACTCGAGAAGAGTAAAGTCAGACCCCCATTTGGGTTGAATTGCGAGTTCTTTGCCAAGCTGATACAATACAGTCAGCCGAGCGGTCTCCAAGGATGCTGAATGCTCATTGTAAAGTTCTTTGTCAACAATTTGGTTTTCTTTGTTCCTGGCCATAATTGACTTCCGAATGGCCGAATCGAAACAGCCAGCAAATGGACTGCTAGGACAATTGGCCTTTGTCTAGCTTTGTCCATCATCGATGGATGCACCTGCTTGGCGTTCTCTAGTTGAAGGCTGATGATATGGCTCGCGAACGTATAAAAGTTCTCCAGCCTCGTCGCTGTAAATGTAGCCAGCCATTCCGTTCAAAATCTACATTTCTTGATCTCATATTCACAGCAGCAATCGAGTAGGTCCTACATCCTCGCCGACGACATCCTATTGAAAGTTGCAGTCGTTGACCGACTCACCGCAGACGCGTCCTTCCTCGCTATCAAGTCGCCATCCATCATGGACCTCGATCTCACTCATCCCGCCATCGTCATCAGCTCCCCTGACGTCGCCATGATAACCCCAACGACTGTCGCGTCCCCAGATCAAACAATGACTTATTCCGAATTCCTCCTCAAGCCTAAGAACTTGGATCTAGGCAGCCCAACACTTATGCCAAGCTTCAATGAGATGAATATAGTCGATAGCGGACCCATGATTGATAGCCCCGATGAGCCTGCAGAGTATTTCCGGGACGGGTATATTGAGGAGGAAGAGCCGGAGGAATACTTCCGACCACCTTATATCGAAGACAAAGATGAAGACGAGCCGATGGAATACTTCCGGCCTCCTTATATCGAAGACGAAGACGAGGACGAGCCAGAGGTATTCTTCCGGCCTGCGCACCTCGAAGTGAACGCTGACGAGGAGCCTGAAGCATACTTTCGCCCCGCGTTCATCGAGACCGACTCTGAGAAACTGCTGCGCTCGGTGGAGACTTGGCTGGAAGGGCTGCACTCGCCTGTCACACCCCGACAATTCCCTGTCACGCCTCCGTGGCGGAAATCCACCGTTGTCGAAGCAGATTCGCGGCCTATGAGTCTTCTCAATGAGCCCTTTTATCCAGAAGAAGAGGTTCAAAGGGAGTTTTGTCCTTTAGGAGATCTTCTCGGATTGATGACGGCTGATGGGTGGTGCTTGGGTTGTGGTGCGAAGCACTTGAGTTCGGGTAACGATGGACCTGTGTTTGATTTTGCGCCACAGCTCGAGCTGCCTGCCTTTAATCCTTTCAACATGATATGATTGGGTACCTGGTAGTGGTACTATAGTCGAGTTCGTTAGAGATAATGTAATATAATCTAGGACATAAGCTGGCTGGCTCGTTTATTGAAACACTAGTAGGGAGAATGTGCACTGCTATGAGCATCTCAAATCGCTACTACTTGCATCGCCGGTTGGATATCCATATCATATCTGCTTGAACCCTAGGAGGTTATAACGACAGTCTGCTTGCATATGTTTGCACAAGGACTACGGAACTGCCTCTATACCGCCAAACTTCCCCCACCTAAGCGGCTTGGGTAAAGGGAATAACGGAATCGAGTAGTTGGGTCAAAAGGACGCACAATGACGGATGCAGAACCAGGCTATCGCCATACCCCTGTCATGCAAGGCTCTTCTTGTTGCACGCCAGCACACGACGACCAGAAAGAGCAGTGGGTTATGCCAGACTTACATTGCAGCTTCGATTTTGCCTTGATTCAAATCGCAAGCGCCAATCCTGTACCTGCACTCGCCGTTGAAGGATGCAAACGCGTTTGATCGCCGTCCAGCCAGGCTTCGGTTGATTCATATTCTTGTTGTGCTCGTTCCAACAATCCCATACGTGCTACAGAGGAACAAATTAGTTTTCAGATAAGATTGTTAACGAGAATTCAACCGCTGTAGATTGACTACACTAGCATCGCCCAATTCAAGGGCTTCGCAATTCTGGGCTGGAGAACAGAGAGATGGAGCATTTCCTTGGCCCACTATGAGTCGTTGAGATAAATCATGCATCGGGTGGGAGACAAAGTAAGTTCCTAAGCCAAGTGTTTCTAACAACAAGAACTCGGCGAAGACAGGGAGTTCGACCGGTTCTTGGTGCAATCAGGGGTCTGTCTGTGGTGATAAGACCCTGATCATCCTTCTCGCTGCTGGCGTTACCCATCAATAGTGCGAATACTCAGGTTGCGCCAGACGACGACCCTCGGCTTTCTCCCTCGTCTAAGCGGAACAGGACATGTTCCTGAGACCTTCGTCAGCACATCAAATCCAGTTTGTACACAGAGTGATACGTACTGCCGCGTTCTCGGCAGAACGTCTCTTTCTTTCTTGTAGCCACGTTGACTTCCCGTAGCGTCGGGTGGCAGTCATAGTCTGGGCTTTCTGTCGGTCCATAGCGGATGTACGCGGAGCCAGTCACACGTGGACACGTATTACAGCAACAGTGGTCGCATCCAGTCTCTCTGGTGTCGAAGTTCTTATCCACAGCGTTACCGCAATGCATGCACCTTAGTTGTTGAACTTCGACCCATTTAATCCCAATGGTCATGTAGCACTGTGCTGGAAACTCGTACTTTCTATGTGCAGTAAGAGGTGCGTGGTAGGAACAGTAGCGAGCTTCCGGTGGTAGTCCGATGTTGCGAGGACCTAGGCAATATGGTAGGTCAGATAGCGCTTGGCGGACAGAGAACTTCGTGAAGTAGTGTTTCGGAACCGTTCCTTTGCAGAATGCGCATGCAAGGCGTTGCTCGTAACCGTCTGAGTCGATCTCACGACGGCAAGCAACAAGCCATCGAGTACAGCGATTACGTTCGGAAGGCGGTGTGACGGAGACTTTGTGATAGAATGTTCGACTGGTGATTCTGAGGCAGATCGTGGACACTTCGTCAAGCTGAGCTGTAACGAGCTCCAGGACTTCGATCGGTAGCTGTTGCAGCCAACAGTATGGGACGAGTGCTAGCTCCGTGCATGGATCGCTCTTGGCTGCTCCGCATTTGGCCTTCGATTTCGCGTGAGAGTTGCGTACGCGAGAACCGAATGCAAGCAATTTCCTCAGAGCTTGTCCAGAGGCACTGGGTCTCTGCTGTTCATCCTCTGCAAGCTGTGGGCGATTCTCTTGCTGAGCTCTCATACGACGGTTCGCCTCTAAGATTATGGCCAGCCTTTGGGATCGCATGTAGGCATTCATCTTGAAAACCAAGAAGGCTTTGTAAGACAATAAAAAGGAGAATGCAACAAGAAGATAGGAGCTCGCGTGCACTATGTTAGATTGATGTGTTGAAGCGCTTAACGCGCCTAGCATAAGCCCGGGTTTGATGGTAATTATCTTATTCTAAGAGCTGTACATAAGCTGCATGATTTGGGACAAAGCAACAGCTTTCAGTGATAGCAGAGTCGCTCATTTCTTGTCTATCAAACCTTCGAATTCAAATGTATTAGGCAACAGTCTAGAATGTTCTCTTATATTCAATTTGAGACTGTACAAAAAAATGGGGATGTTTACCAAGGCAGACCGCAAAGCGCAACGATCTAATTTCTTCACCACAATACGATAGGTCACCGGACAGGTGACCGGAGCAACTCAGACCTACATAACAAGCTTTCCTGAGGCTTTTCGGCTAAATGGTCGGTCTGCCATCAGGCATTCTGAGCGTAAAGCTTCTTTGACTTCGCCTGGTACCTTATCACGCCGAAGAATTCGACTGAGCATTGAGTAATAAGATTTTGTGTGAAGAATATGAAACGCTAAGCCTCTTCGAGCCGGGCTGTATCTTCGCTTAGCCATTTATGCATGTGCATAATTTGGGCAGCTGCCTTTTTCAGCGATAGTTTCTGACCTCATCAGCTCCCGAGTGGCGTGCTGTCAACCATGTTGCAAGCCAGCTTGAGGACTCAACGGTTTGCATCGGCAAATGGTTCTTTCACACTTACACGCTATATTCCGGCTGGCAAATCGGACCTCCGATCATCGGCTTTGTAAGCCGGTAGTCGACTTTTGTAGAGGGTAACGGCGGAAAAAATTGTAAAATATATGGAACAACTTCTGACTCATATCTTCAATGTTTCTCCTAATCACCAATTTTCGTTCGTTCTTCCTGCCATCTGCAGTTGGCCGCTGCATCCATCTCCAATCTCTCGTTTTAGTGCATTTTGTTCAATATATGTGGATAAATAATTGTAATTACTGATCCGAGTATATTGGTTCCTCTAGATTAGTGGCTGTCGACTTTCATATTGCCATGAAGGACCCGAGGAATCACGGTTGTTCAAACAACAACCAGACCGAAGACCACCTATGCACCAACGGCCTTCAATGCACCAATGTTGTGTTATCGACTGCTGGCTGTGAAAAGCCTGATATAGAGGCCATGCAAGAGAAGTCTGAGCCATCAGACGCCAGAGGAGGTTTGATGAAGGTCTTGAGTCGGACGATTTCCCGTATCTCCGTCGACCCCGGCCCGCCCCCAGATGGAGGCTTGCAAGCGTGGATCCAAGCTTTCATGGGACACCTGGTCGTGTTCAATACTTGGGGATATGTCAACTCCTTCGGAGTCTTCCAGGTAGGATCCCACTCTGTCCTACAGGCACCGGTACTTGACTCATGTTGGATAGACCTACTACGTTACAGCCTTTCGTCAGTCGCCATCCGCAATTTCCTGGATCGGCTCAGTCCAGATATTTCTACTCTTCGTAATTGGGTCGATTTCTGGACGGGCTACCGACGCGGGCTATTTCAGGATAACCTTCGTCGTCGGCTCAACATTGCAGCTGCTAGGCGTTTTCATGACTTCTTTGTGCACCACGTACTGGCAGCTGTTCCTAGCTCAGGGCTTGTGCACAGGTATCGGTGGTGGCCTGCTTTTTTGCCCTGCCCTCGCACTGATATCGACATATTTCGCTAAAAGGCGAGGTATGGCTCTTGCGATTGCCGCCACCGGCAACGCTACTGGAGGAATGGTCTTTCCAGCAATGGTGGAGACATTGCTGCCGAAGATAGGCTTCCCATGGACAATGCGCGCCTTGGGTTTCCTAATGCTTGGGATCACCGCGGTCAATGTGGCGTTGATGAAGCCACGGCTACCCCCGAGAAAAACAGGCCCCATCTTAGAATTGTCAGCGTTCCGCGAGACATCATACTCTCTGTTCTCCGTGGGCATGTTCTTGATCTTTTGGGCTCAATATTTCGGATATTTCTACATCGGCTCCTTCGGCCGAGATATTGTCCATCTGAATCAAGCGGATTCTATAAACCTCATTCTCATAATGAACGGGGTCGGTTTCTTCGGCCGTTTGCTGCCTGGCTATGTCTCCGACAAGTTGTGCGGCCCGTTCAACTATGTCATCCCGTCCGCTGTGGTCACCGCTACTGTCCTCTACACTTGGGCCGCAGTGAAGTCTCAAGGAGCAATGCTGGCATGGGCTGTGCTGTATGGTTGGTTTACCGCCGGGATGCAAGGCTTATTCCCTACCATGGTGGCTAGCCTGACGAAGGACTTGCAAAAGGCGGGCGTGAGAATGGGCATGATCTTCAGCGTGACTAGCTTAGCGGTCTTGACTGGACCACCTTTGGCCGGTGCGCTTATAGAGCGCCAAAACGGTCACTATCTCGATGCGCAGATGTGGGCTGGGACGGTAATCCTTTGCGGAGGTCTTGTGCTTTGCAGCGCCCGTGTGTCATTGACTGGTTTCAAGCTTCTGGTCAAGATGTAGAGAACTTTCTGAACGATTCACGGGTTTATCGCACTGGATCATTTGTTCCGGAGCTGTTCTGCCTTCCGCGCCAGGACAGAAGCGTCGAGAAACGGTTGAGGAGTCTTCGATGACGAGAAGATGTGTACTTGCGAAAGTTATATACACACCCAGAGACGGGCTCACGTATAGAACCTACCTTTGCTATGCACCTGATTTTCTTTCACAAATGGCAGTTCGCCTCCTGCGAACGTGGAGTGTAGGCAAGAAGGGCTGTGACTCAGGCTGGGTCGTAGTGGAGGCAAGCGCCCTCTGAACAATTCCGGTGATGACTGCTCGGAAATTGATGTTAGATACTGAGCTGTCTTCGTAATTCAGTGCTTTAAGGAATTACAGAATGAATACATATTGATATTGATATCGACCGGCGGTTACATCTACGTGGTGGCTCTTCCGCCGTCTATTTGATTAGGCGCTTGCCAAGCCACAATTTCGGTAGATAATATCCCCGCTTCAAGTCTGATCGAGGGCAGCGACATCGGACTGGACCAGCATCCACTCAGTCTCCGGCCCGGCTCTATGAGCGGTCTGCCCCGTTCGGCGGCTCTGACGACACAGGGCGATGGAGCTGCTGCCGGCAGCGTCCACTCAACGAGCTCTGCCAGTAGCCCTACCAATGTCAAGTCCGGGAGCAGCAGGACGAGGAAGAGGACTTTCGACGGCGCTGGCGTCGTAGCGTCGCCCGAGAGCGAGAATGATGGAGCAGAAGGCTTTGATGAGAAGAGAAGGCAGCCTGGGGTGAAGAGAGCCTGCAATGAGTGTCGACAGCAGAAGGTAAGCGGTCGGGCATTGCGCAATGCTCCTACAGCACCACAAGCAAATACTGATAGGCCTACAGCTGCGCTGCGACGTAGTCCAAGAGCCTCACTATGTGCCTTGCCGTCGCTGCCAGCGTTTAAATCTTGGATGCAGGATTGATGCCAACTTTCGTCGCATCGGGAAGCGCAGCAAGAATGCCGAGATGGAGCGAGAAATAGTCGAGCTGAGAATGCAGCTTTCCAGTCAGCAAGGCTCTCCCACCATAGCAATGCCCCAAGTCAAGATGTCTGCAAGCGCCACAACCAGCCCGACTATGCCCCATATGCAGTCCTCGATGGATCAGTACATTGGTTCGCAGGAGGCTGTTGCTTCTCTAATGGAATTACGGTCCGGCGTCGATAGTGGTGCTTTCTTGGGCAATATGAATGGACATGCTTCCAAGTCTCATAGGCTTGAAAACATACTTCTGGCGCCTGAAAGTGTTCATGACCTGTTTCAAAGGTGGGTCCTGACTGACTGCTGGCTTGTTTGTATGTAAGCTGAACTAGCATGCACAGCTTCTTTACCTTCTACTCTCCATTCTTACCGATGCTCCATACGCAGAGAACTCCGGACGAATTTTACAACGCCTCTCCACTGCTTTTCTGGGTGATGATCAGTGTTGCGGCGCGACATCATGAGGCCGACCCCAGACTGCTGACGACACTCTCTGAACCTCTATCTCGTCTACTTTGGGCAACGTTGGCCGATGTACCTCAGAACTATATCGTCGTGAAAGCGCTCTGCTTGCTCTGCACCTGGCCCCTACCGATCAGCAGCACATCTTCCGACCCTACATTCATGCTGTCGGGTATAATGATGCAGGTTGCGATGCAAATAGGACTTCATCGGCCATCGCACGCGCAGGACTTCACCAAGTTCAAGGTGGAGCTCAGAGAAGAAGATCTCAGAGATCGTGTCCGTACCTGGGCATCATGTAATGCTGTTGCTCAGAGGTAAGGGGGCAGGACTCTCGGCTGGAGTTGGCTGACTATGTTTGATAGGGTAGCTACGGGCTATGGCCAACCTCCCAGCACTGTGTATGACTGGACTTTGGCGCCAGTAAGTCCCAATGTAACAAGCTTCAAGCTGCCGTATGAGGCGGAAGCAAGGTTACTCATCGAGAAATTCTGTAATAAAGTCACCAAATCGATCTATAGTAATGAAAACGATCCTGTCGGCTTGACCAGCGACCTGGAGAGGTCAATTTTGACGAGGATACTTGTTCAAGATTTAGAGGATCTGGAAACCAAGATTAGGTCTAGTGGAAGCCCTACCTGTAAGTTGGCTGTTCCCATTGCTTGTTCTCTGTGGGCAGAACAGCCTAAACGGTCTTCACGGCTGTTTGTTGAGTATTAGATGGTATGCTAAACTCTCTTAGCTATCACCACCCTTTACCTTCGTGCCGCTGACCTTCACCTTCGACTATCGACTTTTTTTGATTCACCAACCTCACAAGATTACCAATATCACATCCTTACGCTTTGGTGGGCCACAACGAGCTTTCTCGAGAATGCATTGACTGTTGAAACAACGGGTGTTCTCATAGCGGATTACGCCCCGAATTACATCCTGCAGATGATTGTGGCTGCCGGATTCACTCTTCTCAAATTATTGAACAGTTTCTTCGCCAATAACGTCGATCTAGAATATGGCAAAGCCTTGTTCAGTCGTTGCATATGGCAGATAAGGTCGATCAGCGTCGCTAACAACGACTTACCAAGCCGCCTGGCGGAGGTCCTGGCTCAGCTATGGAAGAGTGGTGGAGGCGGTTCGAAATTGCCTGAACGAAGCAACGACGTAACGGATAGCTCATTGCGATTGAAGGTCAGATGCCGTATGAGTATGAGCTTGGTATATGACTCGGTCTGGCGCTGGAGGGAGGAATTCCAAGCCAAAGGTTGCGGTAACCTAGAGTGTAAGTGCATACATACGTTGCGTTTGAAGATACCTCTATTAAGCCATTTACGTAGCTGCGTTGAGTAATCCAACAAATCCAGACTCTGCTGCCGGGAGCTCTGCCGACTCGGTCATGGAAACTAGCGTGGCTCCTACGGCCCTGTTCGGGCATAATAATTCTTTTGGCGACCCTACATACGAAGTTTTTGACCCACTGGCATGGACTTTGGATGGGTTGATCGACTTTCCCTTCGGATACCCAGACGGCCGAATAATCCCATGACATGCTACTGAGATGTGCTACGCAGCTATGCAGAACGTACAGTGAAACGATCGAGAAAAATGAACGTGGGCATGTAGTGGCACCATGGACGGAAGGGACATGGCTTTTATTTGCTATCGGCTGACTGAAGATATCTTTAGAACGGTTGTCTTGCAATGCTCATATACTATTCTAGCTTCATTGGTCTGGCTGAGAGCGTCAGGCGGATCCTGTCTCTCGAAGCTCCCTCCAGGTGTTTTTCGTCAAGCGGCCATAACTGACCGTTCTTCAAACAAGTTTCTGTGATGATCAGACATTGTAGTAGTGTGGGACGAAGGCACCAGCTGCGTACCTTGAACTTTTCATGTATGAGGGTATATCGTTTCACGAAAGCCGGCAACACCTTGAAGAGGCCGGAATTTCTACCTGATCTTGAGCCAGTGTCCGCCGCTCGTGAAGGTTTCAGTAGGGTGTACCGAAGGTTTCTTACTGCCATATCCCTCTATAGGCTGCGGAGGTGGAGGTGGCGGAGGAGGAGGATTCGGTGGCTTTGGTGGTTTGCCAAATTCAGTGAGACCCTCGTACGTACTTTGGTGTACGGTGGCGGTTCTACGATAATGATGTTCTGCCAGGTCCACTTGGTGTCCACGATAAGTGTGTCCATGCATTCTGTTCTCAAGCTTTAGTGTTTTTTTCTTGAATGGTCATTGCTTATTTGACTTGCGAGAAGGAAAGATTCTTCGTTTCAAGCATTATGCGTTTTGGATTGTCTCTGTACGTTTTTGAGATGATTTTATGCAATTGGTATCAGGGTAGGTCAAGATAAACTATAAAGGGGCGGTGTAATTGGAGCCTAGGACGACGGAAGGTGGGCAGCTGATGGGGCTTTTTATATCTACCGCTCGGCGATCAGTCATGAATCACCGAAATTGCCAAGGTTCTCATCCGACCAACACCGTCCTAAGGACCTGTTCTTGAGCTGGCAGATGAGGGATGGAAGACTAGGCATTGGTCGTCGCCGACGTAATCTTCTGGAGCCGCTCCAATAGAGCGTACTGCTTGAGATCGTAACCGATCCTTGCTTTGTGGGACTGACAAAAATGGGGCACACAACAAGCCAGGACGTGGCAACACGCTTGTGCCAATAGAGCTTGCAGCTGTCCAGCATCTAATGTGAACGTGATTAGCTTTGCACCTACATATCGACAAGGGGTCGTTCCGTTGAAAGGACCCTATTGAAGAAATCCCCGGTTCAAAACACGTGCGCAGTCCGTTAAGACCGCATCCGAAATGAAGCGCACAAGCCAGGGAAGAAGAGGTTTCTCGATATGAGACTTACGTAGCCATCCGTACCCACTTAGCCATGGGTTGGGCTCACGTCTTCGTGTCACCTGGCCGCATCCGCCCGTATCGGCTTCGAGTCTTCCACGAACAAGGGTCCCGGATTCTGGCAGGCCTAGTTGCTTACCGGCGAAGCTCGAAGTCGTTGAAAAATCCACTGATCTTGCGGCGTACAAATTGAAAGGAAGTCCCACTGAGTGTCTTTACGCGAGGCCTACAGGTCGGTTACGCCGCTCTCGACAAAGATGGTGCCGCTTGGGGCGAATCTGACAGCAACAGTATCAGTCGGCTACTTGCGAAACGTACTAGCCTTGCGGGGTGCGTCATCTGGCCCCTGGTCTGTCTTGAGCCGCATTTGGAGCAACAATCCATAGCTACAGGTTTTCGACAGCCTACCGACATCATAGAACGGACTCACGACAACGCTTCGTTATGAAGCATCCTTGAACAGGGACTGCTGGGCATCAGAGTACTAACGATGGTTTTTACCCTATCTAACCAGGCGCAGCAGTTATATCTGTTTAGAATATATCATGTAAAACGTTCATCGCCAATTGTTGAGCGTACCTTTCTCGCCTTGTCAGAGTGGGTTTTGTCGCTGTCCTGGGAGAAAAGAATTGCCTGGGATTGTTGAAATTGCGTCAGAATACTGCTCTGCATGGGTTCCCACATCTGTCGTAGTGGGGTTATCTCTAGGATGCTTTCCCCCCAACCCTCCGCTTCCCTCTAGACTGGAGCTGGAAGAACAAGTGTCGGCGATCGGATAGATTCAACAACATGGCTAAGATTCGAGCTTTTAGCGAAGTGGTCCCGACAAGCTGATCATAAGGGGGCGGCAACATGGAAGAGGTAGGCTAGTTCTCTGCAGGTGCTGTCTCTACGAATCGCTCTAATGCGGCAAGCCGGCCAAGGTCGATACCACTTCCCCATTCGTGCACCATCTATGATCGGACATCCAACGAGGCGGATTCGGCGACGGACTGCTACAGGAAGAGTCTGCAACTGTCAAGCATCTACCTTGAACGTGACTAGCGTTGTCAGTATATACCAAACATGGGTTGTCTCATCTGAAGAACCTTATCGAAGGTCACGATGCGCTCAGCTGTGTACTTATCCCGCCGGCACCCGTTAAACTGGAGGCCGCATCCTAGGGAAGAGAGGATTTTCGCCATCAGACAAGATGCTAGACTCCGTATGCGAAGTAACGTTGGCTGAGTGAGCTCTTGTAGCACACTGCTCAATCCGGCCCTGTCAACGTTCGCGTTCTTAAGTGAGCGCTAAACGCCGCTCCCGCCTCAGAATATGTGAACAAGAACGGTGACACTTTGAACCAATAGCTGTCAGCAGAAGCTGGCCCTTGTTCTAGCAATTCGAACCGGCTTGCGTGGCCTCAGAGATGGGTCGCAGTCTGGAGTTGCGGTAGGGGACGCCATTTGCAGCACCAAATTTACAACAGTCGACCGGAATTTTCACATTCGGCTTCAAGACATTCCTTTCCCGCGAAGTATCCTTGACCAAAGATGATTGAGTTTCGGTGATGAACATGTCAGGTTATCTAGCGTGGTCCAGCTGTTCGCAAGGTGAAAGACATGTCGGGCAGAAGGTGGAAAGTTAATTGCCGCCCGCGCCTCGCACGCATGCCTGCCCCTGTTCCTTATCGAATGGGGTCACGCTAATTCTTTCATCGCCCCCGGACAACATCTCACCACTGTGAGCCATACGCCGGGGTTCACTTTAGCTGATATAGAAAAGGGATTTCGTCTGGTAATGGCTGGATCACATCCACTTCCACCCCTTGGTGTCTTGACAATCATCACAGGCAAGGTTGATTGACATTGCTTACCTTGCAACGATCTCCTCGCTTCACAGGGAGTCAGGAGAATAAGTTCAAGTGCCACGCAAAGGTTGTATGCTCACGCTTTCAGGCAGAAGCGTTCGATTTTGGGTCAATTAGTTTTGACACGCTTTCTCTGAAACCCGCATTGTCGGCGCCTTGGGTCACAGAAGAAGTCAGGCAGCGGCCTACAGTTCTACTCCCTGCAAGATGATGCGCTGTCATTCTCACATATCCAATCAGCATCAATCAGGACCGCCAAGTTTCGGATCCTTGTTCTAACTGACAATTTATTCGCTTCGGTCCGTCGCCTTTGAGCCCATTGAGAGAGCGAAAGGATCACGACTGCCAAGACAATACACCAGGATCCTGTCTGCTTTTGACTTTCGGAGTAGCGAGATTCTGCACCTAATCGCTCGATCTGCCGTAATGGAGGATTTCCGTCCACTCACAATGTGTCATGGACCGACATTTGGGGCTCTGCTGCATTGATCATCCTCTAAAACAACCTCGCCAAATGCAAGGAACCAAAAGGGTAGATCACAGCAAGGTGTTTGAGTGGTGCGCATATTCCAAACCGATTCCTGCAAAGGATCGACCTCGGACCGGCTTGCTTCGAGCCAGCGCAGCGTTGTTGCGAGTCCCAGGTCTCGGTGGCCAGATTTGGCAACCATAGCCTACTGTTAAGCCACAAGTTTGTTATCGGCGCTCGCAAGACGGCCGCTCGTCGTTCGTCAAAGTAGTGTGTAAGGTCTTGCGGGGTAAGCAAACAATAGGCCGGGACTGCAGTCTTCATGGCGTCAGGAAACTCTCATATCGTTTTGGGAAAAGTGTGTCCTGTGGCTGGGTCGCACGAAGCCACAATGACAGTATATCTAGCTTTGAACAGGGGTGTCTCGCCCTACTACTGTCAGATCAGGACATCGTCTGGCAGCGTCACCCGATTCGCAATATCCACTCGGTTTTCAGCATGGCAGCCTGATCGATGGGATCATTAGGCTCCGTGCAAGACACGGACGCGCCCTGCATCACATCCCATTTTCTAGCAGGAGAGCATGTGCAGGATACTTTTCAACCATCCACCACTCACGCTTGGGTGCGTTTTGCACTATTCTCGGCAGCCTTCCGGTCGTACCAGCGGTGGTGAAATATTCTCTCTCCACACCCAGACACCTTGCACCACACGTTCGCAAGTGCTCGATTACACACAGTTCACAGAGGGCAACCATCTGAAAGCCGAATTGTCAACTTCTAACTGCCACGCAGCTACTACACAAGCGATCCAAAGTCTCCCTTCGGAAGTGGTCTTGTTCGTATTCAGGACTCGGCATCTCGACATTTGGCCAGTCCTATGCTCTATATTCGTTGCAATGTGAGATCAGTGTGCTTTTCATATACCTATCACAGGGTCTCAGTGCATGGGTAGCAATCTTGCTGCTGCTTTTAAGCTTCAATTGGAGCCACACCCATATTGGCGCTAAGCCATTATTGCACATTCATCGATCCAAGGTTTTCGCCTACCAAGAGGACAATGCTCCAACTTGCTTCAAATAGGATCTGCTACCGAACATCGAATCTCTTCCATACACTGCACATCCTAGACCGTGAGCGCGAGCTCCTTTTGACGCCATTGGGGGTCAAACCATCAACATACTCCAAATGCTTCTCTTACGGATGCCTGCTTCTAAATCTACTTTCTTCCACCGATGTTTCTCAGTCGAAGACGACTACACATAAGGGTTGGGTGCAAGTGTACAACACTATCAGGGCACGCTCCCTCCATTCGACATTCCCGGAGCGCCTACTGGAATTTTTCTTCTAGGGTACGGTTACTGTCTGTGATGGCTCTGTTGGAACCTCTGCCATGGTCAAGAAACATTGTTCCGAGCTCTCGCAGTCTGTGGACGCATCTTCGGTCGCTGCCCACTCAACTTTGGGAAGAGTGTACTTTAGATGGGGCTGGAGCTGACGTTGGGATTGACTTTCTTTGGATGCTCTCTGTCTGCAAACCTCGAGATGGCGATTTCTCCCTAAGAATTTCTCCATGTTTGTCTCGAGCTAGAGTCCACTGACGATCATTATTCGCTACCACTTCCTGCCAACTAATCGTGCCGACATAATGCAGGAAGCCTCGTAAAAGCGCTATGACTCTACCTATGATCATCTATCGAATATAAGGAATACATAGGCGCAAGCATCGCTTTCCTTGCGACTGCGTCAAGCTTGCCAACCAAAGAAGAGTATGGTTACCCACTATCTTCTGTCACTCTTTTAAGTCGTATCATCTCTTGCTCACAATTCGTACGTCGAGTCGACGTTGCCCAACTAGTGCGAGTTCCTCTTAGAGCTTCTGCTCCACTAATCGTGTCGTTTGCACGTGCGTTGCATTTGTCAAAGTCCCTTAGCAGCAACGCCAGATATATGTGGATGGCACGGTTCAGAGATAAGCTTGAAGTAGTACACTCGCAACTTGAGGAGCTGGTGGTGAGAGGATGCTGGATACACGCTTTGGACATTTGGACCTCAGAAGCTCAGAGTCAGAAGCATAGGATCATTGTTGGAACCTTCGCTATCCAATTATGCACATCACGGTGCATTTAACATCTTCTCCCATGCCTTCCGGCGCCTTTTCTAGCGTATACATCCTGGTCACGACCGTTCACAGCGCAGCAGATACGAAAAATCCAAGTAAGCCTCCTGAGCATCTGCGAAGCGGTCTGTGGAAGCCCTCACCGTTCTTGGTCCTTCCAAGGGGCTTTTCCGCTCTTTGCCGCCCTCGAGTCCACGGATTCCGGGAAGTGGGACTTGGTTTTCCTGCTGAGAGCTGGTGAAGTTTCCACCCTTTTACGGAATTCGTATATGCTAGCACTTGTTGTCAATAATGAACTTTCCCTGAGCTGGACGCACCGATTGAGTCTCGCATAAAGACGGTGTCTGAAGGTATTTGTAGTACTTGGTACGTATGGATGTTGCGCTAACCCCAGTCCAAATCGTACGCAAGAAGAAGCGAGACAAACGCTCGAGATACCTAGACACCAAGTCCAAAACAGCAGCCAGCCCGTCGCATCTGGCCTTCCAACCTCTCCCCTTTCATTTTCGGCATTCCCGCTCCGGCTCCCAACTCCAACGGTCTTGGACCTCATTTACATGGTTGCACTAATATCACTCGACCGCATTCTCCTGCGCTGGGTACCGAATAGCATACTCAATTTTCTCAATCTGTGATAGATTAGACAACCGACATGTTCCCGACTTCGGATATTCCACGTACCTCAGCAATGCAGTCCGAACACATTGGAGCCATGTGCTCCTGGAAGGATAGCCAGCGCCGAAGCAAGACGAAAGGGTTACTCGCCGACCTCGCAGAGTCTACGTTGTGTATGCAGCCTTGCTGACGCCGGACTTGCAATTTCTTCTGAATGGATGTCAGCATCTAAGTACTAGCTCATGGGACGATTCTTGGGCAGCTGACCTGAAGCGTCTTGATGTGCCAGGTACACCGAATCCCGCCAAGTAGGGCTTCTTCCTCCGATAAGAGCTTCTTGCATTGGCAGCCTGTGCTGCTGGCGACGATGATGCAGCGGAGGCGGGTGTTTTTGAAGATGACTTTGCTGGACTCCTTTACGATGACGTCGCGGTTGCGGAGGGAGATGATACGGCTCATGGTGGCTAGTTGGGAGGGAGTCCAGGGATGAAATGGGAGCAATGAAGGTATTGCGCGTGTGAGATGAGCTCGAAGGATTGAATGCAACGATAGCCGGTGTTGGAAGGTTTAGGTAAGCAGGGATACTGTAGCGAAGTGGTAGCTTGGGGATGTTGGAAAGGATGACGGGAAGGAAACGACGTTTTGCGCGAGAAGAGGTCGCTTTTTGATGCAACGAATGTCTCGGTCGCCATAGTACGAGTGTGTGGATCCAGGACAAAGAAAAAAACCTAACAGAGAGGTTTTGAGAGCTGGTCGGCGACCTGGTCGGCGCTATTAACTCGAAGTCTCAGTCTGAGGGAGCTTCTTCTTTGTATTGTTTTCTAGGGTGGGAACTGGATCCTTAGAGTCACTTTATGGGTAGAGGAGTGGAAACGTTCTTGCCTAGCAGGTATCTCAAAAATTGTAAGACCATATGCATGCACCCGGGGGCGCCATCTTTGGTACCGCATATTCTCGCCAACACGATATAGGTATAGAGATGAGATTTCTCCAAACATGGAGGTGAGAACCCTTGTCGGGTGGCCAAAGCACCTACAGTGAGAACCATGGCTAGCTTGCTACAGGGTATGCACGATTGTAGAGAGTACAAAGCCATTGCGAGACATGTTTCGGGAACTTGCCTAAGTCCGACTCGTCTGAGTCGGCTAGTGAGTACCGAACCTCCTCCCCGGAATGTACCAACGAATGTCGTGCCTACGTTAGGTTGCTTCGCAAACTGTTCTAGAAGCTACAAAGAAGATACTAGTCGAAACCCAGTGTAGCTTTGGATCTTGCACACAAGGGGAGGTGATTGACTCATGGGTGGTTTGGGCTTCCTATTGTACCCCGTATATCTCCATCTGTCAAGCATCTCAAATATCCGGACTAGTGAGTCCAAATACGACGAGAAGACGATCCTTTTCAAAGAACTACGATCCTCTCACTAAGAAGCTGGATAATGATGCCCAGTACATGTATGTTCTCTGCCTCGTCATGTGATCTATATGCGCCGCGGGTGGCGCTTAGCGGCTATCTCAGCCCCAAGGCTTGGCTCTGTTCTAGACCTGAAACAAGGATTGCATCACAACAGTTCAACCTTGGAACTCTACGGGGATGGCAAGGTTCTTCTACGTATGATCTCACTATAGACGGGCTTGACCGGATGTATGAGTGGGATGTGATTATGGCCGCCAGGAGGTGCTAAGATCTGTGACACCTGTTGGTTGGACTGACGTCGTCAATCTTGCGCCTAGAATTCCTAAATCTCCTCTATGATTGAACGAACAGGTAGGCGCAGGAGCGCTACGTTTCCTACCGTACTCCTTAGCTTTTTATGCTTCCTTGTCTTTCAGTGTTCCGCCTTATCCTTGTGGCCGAGTGGGGCTGTCCGGCATTCGACTGGCGCCAACGACCAAGCGTACCAAAATGAACATCAGGAGCTTTTGGAATTTGAAGCCGAGATATCCCTAGGGCCAGCAGTATCCGCAGAAGGAAAGACTTCGTCGACTGGTGGCCCATGTGGCCAGCGATGGCATGATTCCAACACGTTCTCCACCCTAATCGACGCCCTCTCAGTAATACAATTGCACTACTTCCACATATGGCCCGGCACTTGGCCGTCAGCAATCGACTGGACCGCAGCTGTCATGGGTACCCACATCTCCGCCACCCTTTCCACAATCACCGAGTCTCTTGGCTACACCATGGTCGAAAGCCGCAAAGGCAACAATATCGGCATTCAGGAGATCCTGTCTCACGAAAACATGATAAACCAATACTTCACGCAGACCGCATCGTTTTACCACGGCGAGAACGCCTTCAGCCTGCGAACTCAAGCGTACGACGACATGCTATGGGTTGTCCTGGGCTGGCTGGAGAGCGTTGAATTCATCAAGCTGCATTCTAAGCTGCACTACACTGGTCCTGTCTCGGACTCGACAAGCGAAGTCAATACCTCGATATGGTACGCCCAGCAATTCATTCCGCAATTCGCGCACCGCGCTCGCGTCTTCTACGGCCTTGCCTCCCACGGCTGGGACACCTCGCTCTGCAGCGGCGGCATGGTCTGGAACCCCTATCTTGCACCGTACAAAAACGCCATCACGAACCAACTCTTCATAGCCGCGAGCGTAGCCATGTATCTCTATTTCCCTGGCGACGACAACCCCTCTCCCTTCCACTCCAGCGCATCCGCAGCTGACGAGAGTGCCCCTCCTGCCAAAGCCCACGACGTTCGCTATCTCGATAATGCGGTGAAAGCCTACGATTGGCTCAAGCAGAGTAACATGACCAACTCGCAAGGCCTCTACATAGACGGCTTCCATATCCGCAACTGGCGCGGCGGGCACAACAGCAGTCACGGCACAGGCGAGTGCGACGTTCGCGACGAGAAGGTGTATACCTACAACCAAGGCGTGATACTCTCCGGCTTGCGCGGGCTGTGGGACACTACTTCTTCGCTTGAGTACCTGCAAGACGGCCATCGGCTCATTCAGAACGTTATCAACGCTACAGGATGGGAATATCGAAATGACGAGCCTTGGTTTCATCGGTATCGATGGGCTGGATTGGGGAGGAATGGCGTCATGGAAGAGGCGTGTGATGCCAGTGGGAGCTGTAGCCAGAATGGCCAAACATTCAAGGGGATCTGGTGGCATCACTTCGCGATCTTCTGCGCCCCACTGACAGCAACGGAGCATGAGCAAACAGAAGGGCGGAAAGGAGAAGAAGAGGCAATAGTGCTGCATCGCAAGAGCTGCGAGGGCTATGGGCCGTGGGTGAAGTGGAATGCGAACGCTGCGCACGAGACGATGAATGATGACGGAGAGTATGGGACGTGGTGGGGAAAGCATTCTTGGCCCTGGGCTCAAGAAGAACGGACAGACGAGGGTACGGACTACCGCAATCGTGGCGTGCCGGATGACGAGGTCTGGCGTTTACCCGAGGATGACAGTATACTCCAAGGCACCAGCCAGCCTACAATGGGAGGCATACAGATGCTGGAGGAGCAGACCCCAAGCAGTGACCAGCAAATTCTGGATGCAGAGCATGGGAAAAACCCATGGGATCCCCACGACCGCGGACGAGGGAGAACAGTCGAAACACAGAGCGGAGGCCTATCTGTGATGCGTGCGCTGTTCAAATGGGAGATGTGGTATATGGATATGTCATGAATTGGTTGTTGCGACTTTGGAATACTTGGGGATTTTATTTTCAGCATATGGGGGTTGGAAAATGATCCGAGATACAACGCATTGTAGATATCATTTATCTGTTACGGTATACATAGAAAAATTCTCACGGAGTGGGCGTGCAAGTTTTGCAACGGGCATCCGAAAGTTTCCCCTCCCCCCCCCAGGAAGCAGACATAGAATTCCGTAACCAAAAGTACGAGCAGCCCAACCATGCACATCTCCAGAGAAGCGAACAACACTTCACCCTCAACTAGACATACCCTCCTGTCCCCACCGCCCGACGTCACCGTTCCCATTCTCAAAAGTTCTCTACCTAAGAGAAACCCATTTCTCTCTCAAACTTTATTTCTTCACCCAATCCCACATTCAAAGTATTTACCACTCCCTCACAGCGCAACTAAGAGTGCAAAAACAGACAACAAAACCACAAAACTAATACTTTACCATCATATCCTGATGACTGAGGGATTCGAACCCTCGCTCTTTCGAACTAGTAGTCTCAAGCTTTCAAAAGCCGAGTCCTGAAACTAGCGCCATAACCACTCGGCCAAGTCACCTCCGAGAACATGTGGACGGTTATTGCGATAAATCATATTGAACGTAATTGGGGGAGAGAGCGCGGAAAAATAGGGTGGAAAGGAGAGGCTGCGGGGACTGTGTGCGCTAGTGCAATAAGCGAGAGTGAGGGTTAGCCCCATACCAAGAAATGTACTTTGAAATAACATCATAGCCTTTCAAGCATGCATCAACATCAGGCTGATTTGACAAGTGCCAGCAGCAATTGTCGGATCATGCAACCGATACCATTAAGGGCAAACCGACGTTTAAAATAACAGCCCAAATGCTAGCCATCCAGGCCTATCCTCTGTCGACTCTGTTGTTTCCAGACTTCTTCTCAAAGTCGACTGTCTACCTGAGAGGCCCGGTATCATGTACTGCACTATTTCTGAATCAGAACGCACCAATTTCTCGCGTCTTGGACAGGCCTAAACTTTGGCGACAGAAGTTCTTGGTTTTGCAGTAAGATCAAGGTTGACCATACAGAAGTTGATGGAATACTATGAGTAGGGGGGTTGACTATACCAAAAGGGGGGGGGGTGGCTGCAGCAATTCCCCACACAAAGCCCATTTCCTCTCCCATCCCCCCCCTGAACCAAAACGCATGCCAATCGCATTCTACATAATATTACGGTCTCCCCTCTCTCCATCCCCCCTGCCTTCTGACTGCTCTAAACTCTCATGCCGATATCCCACACTCCGAATACTCGCACCCCAGATCACCATCTTCTTACGCATTCTTCACCATCTCCAAGCAGGCCTCCCATCTTCCCTCCCCCCTTCCCCGCTCCCGCCGCCTCACAGCCTCGCGCCCCAGCCCCACTACTCCTTCTCTCCAACCCTAACAACCCCCCCCCTTAGCTCTCTCAACCACCCCAACAGCATCCTCAAGCCATCACGCCCACCTAACCCACCATTTAATCTCAACTACATCGATTCATCCAAAATCCCTCTTTCGAAGGCTGAGAGCTACATGAAAGCCGCCCTTGGGAAGCGAGTCTCTTCTTCGTGATAAAGCGAAGTGAAAGGGGAAGGCGGGGCGGGGCGGGGTTCAGTCAGGGACTGTGGTTACGGTTGTTCTCGCTTGGGGAGTCGCAAGCTGGCTGCAGAGTGGTTTGCGAGAGTGAAGGAGGGGGCTTGATGCGCTGATTCGAGGCCTGGAGGTGTAAGCTGGGGAATTCTTTCGCGGAATGGATGGTTTATGTGGGGGGGGGGGGGGGGGTGGTTGTTTCCACTG